>QWBY01000016.1_pt1 | contig 274498 bp, 235 predicted proteins | sample 1972471 | NCBI WGS metagenome assembly QWBY01 (sample SAMN09866722, study PRJNA288562) | Human gut metagenome isolate term6_stool, whole genome shotgun sequencing...
GCCCCCAGAAGGATTCGAACCCTCGACCAATCGGGTAGAAGCCGACTGCTCTGTCCACTGAGCTATGGAGGCATCATCCACAGTGTAGTGCCACTGTGGAGAAGCACAGAACTCGGCCATCTCCCCAAGTTTTCCTAGTCGCCCCGCATGGGACAGTTAAGCCGTGGCATGCAGACCGTAGTGTGTGCCACGCCACGTCACAACTCACGGGAAAGGCCCATCAATGTCGAACACCATCACCCTCATGGGAAACCTCGCTAGCGCCCCGCAGCTGCGTCACGCTGCGGAACGCCCAGTTGCCTCCTTCCGTCTCGCTTCCAACCACCGCTACTTCGATTCCGCCAGCCAGTCGTGGAAAGAAAACGGCACTCTCTTTATCGAGACGGTCTGCTGGGGCAACCTGGGCGAGAATGTCGCTGCCACACTCCAGAAGGGAGACGCCGTCATCGTGACTGGACGTCTGCTGAGCGATGAGTTCACACCCCAAGGTGCGGAGCGACCGGTAATGGTGGTAAAGCTCACCGCCACCACAGTTGGGTCCGATCTGCGCTACTGTGGCAGTACAGCAGGCATGTCCGTTCCTGAGGATGCTGCAGAAACGGTAGACTAGGCACGTTAGATACCCCAGCAGGAGAGGTTGATTCGTGTCAGAGTTCGTCTACACCATGCGTAATGTGCGCAAGGCTTTTGGTGAGAAGGTCATCTTGGATGACGTCACCATGTCCTTCTACCACGGTGCGAAGATTGGTGTTGTCGGCCCTAACGGCGCCGGTAAGTCCAGCATTCTGAAGATCATGGCCGGAATTGACCAGCCCTCCAACGGCGATGCTTTTGCAGACCCGGAGGCCACTGTCGGCATCCTCATGCAGGAACCACAGCTGGACGAAGCAAAAACCGTCCGCGAAAACGTAGAAGATGGTCTTGGCGAGGTCATGCAAAACCTCAAACGGTACAACGAGATCGCCGAGGAAATGGCCACCGACTACTCCGATGAACTCATGGAGGAAATGGGCGTACTACAGGAGAAACTCGACCATGCGGATGCGTGGGAAATCGACTCCCGTATCGACCAGGCCATGGATGCGCTCCGCTGCCCTCCGGGGGAATTCCCGGTAACGCAGCTCTCCGGTGGCGAAAAGCGTCGCGTCGCCCTCTGCCGCCTCCTGCTGCAAGCCCCCGATCTGCTCCTTCTCGACGAGCCCACTAACCATCTGGACGCCGAATCTGTCGCGTGGTTGGAGAAGTTCCTGCAAGACTACAAGGGCGCCGTGCTGTGCATTACCCACGACCGCTACTTCCTCGACCACATTGCTGAATGGATCTGCGAAGTTGACCGTGGCCACCTCTACCCCTATCAGGGCAATTACTCCACCTACTTGGAGAAGAAGGCAGAACGCTTGGAGGTTGCCGGCCGCAAGGACGCCAAACTGCAAAAGCGTCTGAAGGAAGAATTGGCCTGGGTACGCTCCGGCGCGAAGGCTCGGCAGGCCAAGTCGAAAGCTCGTTTGCAACGCTACGAAGAGATGGCAGCCGAAGCTGAGCAGTACAAGAAGCTCGACTTTGAAGAGATTCAGATTCCCACCCCTCCACGTCTCGGCAATGTGGTGGTGGAGGTCGACGACCTTACTAAGGGTTTCGACGGGCGTGTGCTCATCAAGGACCTCTCGTTCACCCTGCCGCGCAACGGCATCGTTGGGGTTATCGGCCCGAACGGTGTCGGTAAGACTACCCTCTTCAAAACCATCGTGGGTTTAGAAAAGCCGGATTCCGGTACAGTCCGCATAGGCGAGACCGTGAAGCTGTCCTACGTAGACCAGAACCGCGAACACATTGACCCCAACAAGACCGTGTGGGAGGTCGTCTCCGATGGGCTCGACCACATTGTCGTCGGCCAGAACGAGATGCCGTCACGCGCCTACGTTTCCGCATTCGGGTTCAAAGGACCAGACCAGCAGAAGAAGGCCGGTGTGCTGTCCGGTGGTGAACGTAACCGTCTTAACCTGGCACTCACCCTAAAAGTGGGTGGCAATCTGATCCTCCTCGACGAACCAACCAATGATCTCGATGTGGAGACCCTCTCCTCATTGGAAAATGCCCTCACCAAGTTCCCTGGCTGCGCCGTGGTGATCTCCCACGACCGCTGGTTCTTGGACCGCACCTGTACCCACATCCTCGCCTGGGAGGGCAACGTCGAAGAAGGACAGTGGTTCTGGTTCGAAGGAAACTTCGAAGGATACGAAGCAAACAAGATCGAGCGACTGGGTGAAGACGCGGCCCGCCCGCACTCCGTCACCTACCGCAAACTCACCCGCGATTAGCCATCGCACACCATCCACGGGTCCTTGGCAGAAGGGAGTACCACCATGTCGAACCGGGCAGGAAACTACTCTTGTGAGCTAGAAATCCGGTGGAGTGACTTCGATCAATCAGGTGAAGTCACTGACACCACCTACATTGAGCTTGCCCGCGAAGCGCGTCTCCGCTTCGTCAAGGACACGTGGATTCGGCGAGGCTTCACCGCTCCGCCAATGGTGGTACGTCACCTCGAAGTGGACTACCTCAAGCCACTCCTCTTCGGCATGGAGCAGGTTAAGGTCGAATTGACGGTGCAAGCTGTCACAGCGAGCAGCTATACACTCCGACACGAGCTACGTGACGAGCGAGGCGACGTCGTTGCCGTGGTGGACTGTGTGCTGGTTGCCTTCGATTTCGACTCCCGACGCCAGGTGGAACTCGAACCGGCACTCCAACTTATGCTCACCGAGTATCAAGCCGCTGCTGACGGTGATCAGTGACCACCCAACACTCCGAAAACCCCACGCTGAGCTGGGATAACCGTTCACATATCATCATTGCTGGGCACACACATTATCATGCGGTTAACCCTGACTCCTGTCTCCCTAATGCACCGCTTACGTTGTTCCAGCACCGCCCAGCTGCAGCGGTGGAACTGACCACAGCGGCGGGAATCGGTGCGCAAACGCCCACGGCAGACACACCTGCTGAGGAAGTGATCGCGGCCCAAGCCACTCCGCGTATCCTCCGTGCGGCTCTCGATGCGGGCGACGACACCCCGGATATGGTGATCTGTGGTGACGCTTACGACGCGATCCAACACCTCACAGCGCTTGAGGGGCTCCGCGCCCCCCAACTCGTCTACATCGATCCGCCATACAACACTGGCACGATTTTCACTGACTATAGTGACGGGCTAGACCACCATCTCTGGCTGGGTATGATGCATACTCGTCTCACCGCGCTGCGGGATGCCCTCGCCCCGAGCGGAAGTATCTGGGTCCACCTCGATGACTCTGAAATGCCTTATGCCCGTGTACTTCTCGATGAGATCTTTGGGCGGGAGAACTTTATTGCCCAGATTGTTGTGGAGATCAACCCTAAAGGACGACAGCTCGATCGTTTCTTCGCTGCCTGCCACGACTACCTCCTGGTATACGCCAAAGATGCCAGCCGGCTCACCCTTGAACCGGGGATTACCGGTTCCGTCGACCCCCAAGATTTCCCCTATGAAGATAGCCAAGGGCGCTATCGGCTACTTCCTTTGCGTAACACCAATAAAAAGTTCAACCCCGTCACCGCTCACACTATGAGCTACCCGCTCTACGCCAACCCTGACACCGGGGCCGTGCGTATCTCCCCCTTTGCCGGCGCCGAGAAAATTATGCCTGTGTTTGGGGATTTGCAGCCCGCCGTATGGCGCTGGTCTGCACCTACCGTCGCCGAGAGACCCGACGAACTACTGGCCCGTAACGTCCGTGGCAGGAAAGGCACTCGCCTCGATATCTTTCAGATTGACCGGATGCACCCAGGTCGCCGCAAGAAGCTCAAAACAATTTGGCCAGCAAGCGAAGTTGGCTCCTCAGACTCAGCAAAACTACAGTTGCGCAAAAAATTTGGGGATGACATTCAATTCGCAACTCCAAAACCCGAGCCTCTACTAGAACGAATCATTAACGCCGCCACAGAACCCGGTGACTATGTGTGGGACGTATTTGCGGGATCAGGCACCACTGGCGTGGTCGCCCATCGGTTGGGAAGGCACTTCATCATGGCAGAAAGTAACCCCAGCACCGTCACCACCCATATACGCATGCGCATGGACGACGCTGGGGCTACACCATTCTGGCTGGCGGTGGAGCCGCGCTACTAGGAATGCCCACGACGGCCCTAGAAGCCACGGACCGGTTAATCCACGCTGTCGTCACTTAGAGAACTGTCCAGTGCACGCCCCTGCTGAGCACGAGCGAGGTCAAAAAGCCCCTCACGCAGAAACCGCTGGGCACCACTCGGCAATGTCGTGGAACTCTCCAGCAGTTCTCCTACCAGCTGCCTCACCTCCGCGGGATTACCCCACAACGGGAACGCTCGTTCCGTCACAGTAGCAGCTACCTCACCGCCACGCTTCTCCCAGATGCGCACCAAATCAGCCGGATACCGCTGTGCGAAGGGAGCTACCAGCGCGTCCTGGCCAGCCCATGCGAAACCATCCAAGAGTGCCACTATGGACCAGTTGCCTGTCAGCTCGCCTTCCACTGCGAAAAGCTTCTCCCATACGGCAGCCTTATTGTCCGCAGTAGGCAGCGCTGCCCCTGCTGTCAGTGCCCGGCGTACACCCATACTGGTATTGTCGGCACGTAGCGCCGCATCCACGTCGTCTTGTGTCGCAGCCCCGTGGGCAGCCAGTGCCGTCAGCACAGTCCATCGCAGGTCGGTATCCAGCTCCAAGCCCTCAATAGCCGCCGGTGTTAGCGAGTTCGCCGTCCACACCTCGTGTAGCAGCGCCACCTGATCTTCCTGCAGCTTGCATTGGCAGAAGGTGGTGAAAGCGATCAGCTGCTGGTCAGCACCAAACTGCGGGTCCTGGGCAATGGTGAGTAGCGCGTCCGTCAAGAGTGCCCACCCCTCTGCCTCTGCCCAAGCAGGATCGGTGAAGTATCGCAGCACCTGCACTGCCCGAGCCATGAGGTGCTCCGCCACTGGAAGCTCCGACTCTGCCTCGACTGCCCGGGCAATAACCTCCACCAGAGTGGATCCGGGTAGGGTGGCGTGCATCGTCATCTCTTCCAGCACACCCCAGCAGAGGGTGCGAGCGAGCGGGTCCACAATGTCCTCAACACGCTCGACGACAGTGTCCACACTCTGGGCATCCAGTTCGATCTGGCAGTAGGTGAGGTCTTCGTCGTTGGGGAGGAGAAGGGCCCCTTGGGGGATGTTCTGTAGGCCCGGGACGGTGGTCCACTCATCGTCGAGGTCCACTTCGGTGTAGTGGGTACGAATCAGTTCGCCAGCCACATCTCCAGTGAGTGAGGCGTCTGCACTGGTATGTGCATTGCTTGCCAAGGTTCCGTCGGTGCTGCCCACTGGGGCTAACGAGTAGACGCCCACACCGACGCGGTGGGGGCGTAGTTCGCCGCTGCCGGGTTCAGCGCCACTTTGGTGGAGAGTGACGGAGCTGTAGCGGGCGGATTGGTCGTCCACAGTTGCGTCGATGTCAGCGAGATTCTGTTCCTCGGCAGAGGCGGTGATGTCGAAGTCGAGGGAGAGGGTGTTGCGTCCGGTGGTGGTGAGCCAGGCTTCAGCCCATGCATGAAAATCCTTGTCGCAGTATCCACTGACTGCATCGAGGAGGTCCTGGAACGTTGCGTTGCTGTAGGAATGGGCGCGGAGATAGTCACGCAGGCCCTTGAGGAAGGGCTCCAGGCCGGCGTAGGCCACCAGTTGTTTGAGGACAGCACAGCCTTTTGCGTAGGTGATGCCATCAAAGTTGGCGTCGAGTTCTTCCAGGTTTTCCATGCTGGCGGCGATAGGGTGAGTCGAGGGGAGGTCGTCTTGCCGGTAGGCCCAGTTTTTCTGGGTTGAGGCGAAGGTGGTCCAGGCGGTGTGGTACTTGGTGGAGCCGAGTTGAGCCATGACGCTCGCCCAGCTGGCGAAGGATTCGTTCAGCCAGAGATCATTCCACCACTGCATGGTGACGAGGTTGCCGAACCACATGTGTGCCATCTCGTGCAGGACAGTATCGGCACGTCGCTCATATTTCCAGGCGGTGGCGTGGGAGCGAAAGACGTAGTCTTCGCGGTAGGTGACGCAGCCGACGTTTTCCATAGCGCCGGCGTTGAAGTCGGGGACGAACACTTGGTCGTAGGAGCCGGTGAAGGGGTAGAGGATGCCGAAAGTGCGGTGGTAGTAGTCGAAGCCGCCCTTGGTGAGGGTGAAGATGTTGTCCGGGTCGAAGAAGGGGGCGAGGGTTTCCCGACAGTAAAGATTGAGTGGAATGGTGAGGGTAGTGCCGTCTTCTCCGGTCCACTGGTAGGTGTCGCTCCATTGATGGTAGGGACCTGCACAGAGGGCGAAGAGGTAGGGGCAGAGTGGGTTGGTGGGCTGGAAGTGGTGGGTGATGGCTTCGTCTTCTTCAAAGATGGGGGAGATGGCAGTAGTGGAGCTGTCGATGCTGCTATTGCTGATGATGTGCCAGCTGCTGGGAGCCGTCACAGTGAGGTCGATGGGGGCTTTGAGGTCGGGCTGGTCGAAGCAGGCGAAGACGCGTTTGGAGTCGGCGGGCTCGCATTGGCTGTAGAGGTAGACGGTGCCGTCTGCGGCATCGACGGAGCGGTGGAGGCCTTCCCCGGTGGTGGAGTAGCGACACCAGGCGTCGATGACAATGGTGTTGTGATCGGCGAGGGAGGGGAGCGGTAGCCCGTTTTCGCCGGTTTCTCCGGCAGCGGAAAGAGTGGTGTTGTAGGCGTCTACGTCGAGGGGTTCACCATTGAGGGTGGCGGAGAGTATGTGTGCACCGCGTAGGTCGAGGAACGTGGAGTAACCGGGGGCGAGGCAGTCGAGCTGAATGGCTGTGTGGGAGCGGAAGTGGGTGAGGGGGGAGATCCCAGATGGGGCGTCTGTGAGTGCGTCGTTTGCTGCTGTGTCGGGCTGGGTGGTGGGTTGGGTGACGTCGAGGTGGATGGTGTAGGAGGTGACGGTGAGGTGTGCGGCGCGGTCGGCGGCGGTTTCTCGGGTCAAGTTGAATGACGTCACGGAGTTGCTCCTCAGTAGATGGGTGGTGGGCTTCTGTGACGGGTGTAGAAGCACTTTTATGTGATCGTCACAGATGTGTTTTAGGGTGTTTTCAGTTAATAGGGGTCGAACCTAAGAAAAGCGAGAAACTGGTAACTCAATCGCTTTAGTGGAGACTCTAGTTGTTCAATCCTGCAATGTCAGTAGGGGGTTACGAGCCCCTTCTTTTAGCGGAAACACTCGGCAACATTTAATAAAGCAACATAGGCTCTGAACTGGTTGTTTCCACTTCTTTCCAAGAACAGCGGGCTAGCTTTTCCAGATCTAAAAATTTTGCTCTAGCCCTCGGTAGCCTAGGAGTCAGCTCCAATTAGTTTAATTGTGCGATCGGACGGGCATTCTCGTTTTTGTGAGTGGGAATCCTTCGTTAGCGAGGGAGGATCCGCGGAGCCCCTGCCAGTCCGTGTTGCGCTTATCAACTCCTCGGAAGGAGATGTCACATGGCGTTGGATCAAGCCGAATGGAAGCGGCTCGAAGACAAGGCCTCCGAGCTCAGGAAGCTTACCCTTCAGACGGTTATCTGGGCAGGGTCTGGTCACATCGGTGGTTCGCTCTCGGCAATGGACGTCTTGACGGTTCTTTACTACAACGAGATGAATTTCGATGGTAAGAAACTAGATGACCCGGATCGCGACCGCTTCGTGCTGTCGAAGGGCCACATCGGCGTTGGTTTCGCCCCTGTTCTTGCTGACAAGGGCTGCTTCCCCAAGGAATGGTTGGAAGACTACAACCACACCGAGTCCCCGCTGGGTATGCACCCCTGTTCACACATGGTGCCCGGCGTTGAAATCTCCACCGGTTCGCTCGGCCACGGCCTGCCGATCTCCGTGGGCATGGCCCTCGGCGCCAAGCTGGCGGGCAAGAAATGGCGCACTTACACCCTGCTGGGTGACGGTGAATCCGACGAAGGCTCGAACTGGGAAGCCGCTATGGCCGGCGCCAAGTTCAAGCTAGACAACCTGGTCGCCATTATTGACCGGAACAAGCTGATGATGGACGGCCCGACCGAAGACGTTATGCCGCTGGAGAACTTCGGCGACAAGTGGCGCGCCTTCGGGTGGGAGGTTATCGAAATCAACGGCAACAGCATTCCCGAAATCGTCGACGCCTTCGCCAAGGCCCGCGAAGTCAAGGGGAAGCCCACCGCCATCATTGCCAACACCACCAAGGGTTGCGGCATTGACTTCATCGCCGGTGACTACAAGTGGCACTACGGTGCATTCGCGTCGGATCTGGCAGATAAAGCATTCGATAGCCTTAACCGCTACCACGAGCAGCGGCTTGCAGCAGTGAAGGGAGCCTAACGCAATGGCTGGTATGACTTATACGGCACAGGCCCAGGTTGACCTGTCCACCGCCGAAATTTACGGTCGCGTTCTCACCGAACTTGCTGCCGAGCATGAGGATATCGTCGGCCTCTCCGCCGACCTCGCCAAGTCCACCAAGATTGGTCTGCTAGGCGATAAGTTCCCCGAGCGCTTCTTCAACGTTGGTATTGCTGAGCAGGACATGATGGGCATCGCTGCCGGTCTCGCCTCCGCCGGCTTCACCCCGTTCGTGTCTACCTTCGCCGCTTTCGCCTCTATGCGTGCATGCGAGCAGGTCCGCACGGACATTTGCTACAACCAGAAGAACGTCAAGATCATCGCCACCCACACTGGCACCTCCTTCGGCCAGGCAGGTACGACCCACCACTGCACAGAGGACATCGCCATCATGCGCTCCTTCGCAGGCATGGTCGTTCTCAACCCCGCCGACGGTATGTCCACCGCCCAGGCTGTGGAAGCTGCCTACGAGCACGATGGTCCCGTCTACATTCGTATCAACCGCGGCTTCGACCAGGTTGTATACGAAGAGCCCATTGAGAACTTCCGTATCGGTGGTTCCAATATGCTCCGTGAAGGCACCGACCTCACCATCATCGCCTGCGGTGCTGGCGTGTGGCGTGCCGTACAGGCTGCCGACTTCCTCAAGAACGAGGACGGTCTGTCTGTTCGCGTGATCGACCTGTACTCCTTGAAGCCGCTCGACGAAGAGGCCATCAAGGCTGCTGTCGGTGAGACCCGCCGCATCGTTACTGTGGAAGACCACAACATCATTGGTGGTATGGGCTCCGCAGTTGCCGATGTCGCCGCCACCACCGGCAAGGGCTTCACCTTCAAGAAGCTGGGTATCCCGGACTGCTGGTCCATCATCGGCCAGCCGGAAGACCTGATGTCCTACTACGGCTTTGACGAGAACGGCATCATTAACACCGTTCGCGAACTCATGAAGATTGAGGTCGAAGAGGACGACGACTGGGATGATGAGGTCTAAGAATGAGCGATGCTGACAAGACTCGGTATTCAACGACCGTCTTCCTGAAGGCTGTTCTGCCTACTCTGAAGCCGCTCGTTGAAGGTAAGCCGGGCCTGACCAAGCTCTGGGGGAGTACCAACGGTACTGTCCAGATCAGTGCTTGCGCCCCGGATGGTGAATTCAACGTGAATGGTGTGCAGAAGGACGCCATGCACTTTGAAATCACCGATGGAGCTCTGCAGCCCCGCTTGTCCGCCACCGACTATCCCGACTTTGAAATCGAGTTCAAGAGCCGTGAAGATCTCGTCACCTTCTTCACCGGTGGACTCGCACTTCCCAAGTTCCACGGAGCGCTCAAAAAGCCCCAACTGCTGGTGAAGACGATCGGCACGCTGCTCGTCCTCTCCAAGCTGATGGGCGCCACTGAGCCCCCGGAGGATCCGGACGAAGCTGCACTTCTCACCAAGCTGATGTTCTACTTGCTGACCACTGGTATTTCCCAGCTCAACAAGGCCGGACATCCAAAGTTCAAGAAGTGGGCAAAGAAACAGCCCGACCGCGTGTACCAGCTGTCCGTGCAGGGTAAGTCCGACCTGGCCGCCTACGTGCGCGTCAAGGGTGGCCGTACCCGCGCATCCCGCGGCTACTACAAGCGTTCTCGCCCGTTCTTCGAGCTGTCCTTCGACTCCGTCCCCAGTGCCCTCGGCACCCTTCTGGAGATCGACGACATGCTTGAGGCCACCACCGCTGGACGTATTCTCATGTTCGGTGCCCCCGAGTACGGTGCAGACTTCGGCGACCTTCTTCTCACCATCGGAGGTTACGCAAAGTGAGAATCCCCTTTAAAGGCCCCAAAGTATACGGACTCATGCACGCTGGTCTCACCGTCAGCGACTTCGAAGCCGCTGTTAAGTGGTACCACGAGATGTTCGGATGCCTGCTCGTCAGCGAGCAGACCCTGGACAACTCCGTCCTGGAGCCCATGTCCAACCTTTACGGAGGCTCTGGCCTGAGCACTCGTCTTGGCTTCCTCCGTACCCCGGACGGCGGTGTTTTCGAAATCTTCGAATTCACCCCCAAGCAGGAGAAGCTGAAGTGCGAATGGAACCGTCCTGGCTTCACCCACGCCTGCATCTCTGTCCGCGATGTGCCGAAGCTTCGGGCTGAGCTCGAAGCAAAGGGTGTCGAGTTTATGACCCCCATTCAGGCCACTGCTGGTACCCACTGGTGCTTCCTCAAGGACCCGGATGGTAACTACCTCGAAATCATGGACCTGCATGCCCAGCGTCTGCCGCTTAAGTGGCTCGGCTGGACTCAAGGCCTGATCGACAAGAAGGGCAAGTACGCCTCCTACTACAAGTAATTCCTTGCGGTAGAACGCAGAACCCTCACTGACCCCACCTGGCAGCAGGTGGGGTCAGTGCTATTTCCGGAATAAACGTAGACCTCCATTGGTTGCCACCAAGTGAAAGAGCACTGTGCTTTCCTCCGACAGAAAGGCCACTATGTCTGAGACCCGCGTAGATTTTTGGTTCGATCCCTCCTGCCCCTGGTGCTGGCTTACGTCGCGCTGGATCCTCGAAGCAAACAAAGTCCGCAACTTCGACCTAGGCTTCCATGTGATGAGCTTGGGTGTCCTCAACGAGGGACGCGATCTTGACCCCGACTACCGGGAACATATCGACAAGACGTGGGGACCTGTCCGTGTGCTGAACGCCGCAGCACAGGAACATGGGGTAGAGGTCCTTGCTGACCTCTACACCGCTATTGGTATGCGGTTCCACAATGGCGGGTGCCCGCAGGAGAAGGCAGCTGTTGAAGAAGCTCTAGTGGAGGTTGGACTGCCCACCACCCTGATGGAGCATTGGGACGAAACGTCCTATGAGAAGGAACTGCGCGCTTCTCACCATGCCGGCATGGATGTGCTGGGAGATAATGTGGGTGCTCCGTGTATCCATGTGAATGGTGTTGGTTTCTTCGGCCCGGTTATCAGTCGTGTCCCAAAGGGTGAAGAAGCAGGGAAGGTGTTCGATGGGGCCGTCGCACTGGCAAACTTCCCCTACTTCTACGAACTCAAGCGATCCCGTACGGAATCCCCTGTCTTTGACTTCTAGACACCGCTTTTCCGAGGTCGTTTGCAGGGTAATGACCTAGTAGCGAAACACTGGGCAACAGCACTTTTATGGTGTTGACCAATTGCCACCCAAAGCCGAATTGGGGCTTTTTGCCCTGATTCGGCTTTTCGCTTGCCTGGCCCCCATTAAGCTGAAGCTATGCGAATTTATCTTGGCTCCGACCATGCCGGTTTTGATTTGAAGAATGCCATCGCGGCCCATCTCAAGGAAGAGGGTCACGAGGTCGTGGACTGTGGCGCCCACGAATATGACGCCCTTGATGATTACCCCGCCTTCTGTGTCTCCTGTGCGGAGCACGTCCGTGACGATGAGGGAGCTCTCGGCATCGTGCTGGGCGGTTCCGGCAACGGCGAGCAGATGGCGGCTAATAAGGTGAAGGGCATCCGTTGTGCCCTCGTGTGGAATGTGGAGCTTGCCAAGTTGGCGCGCGAGCACAATAACGCACGGGTGATGAGCCTCGGCGGTCGCTTCACTGAAGAGGCAGATGCGATGGAAATGGTGGATGCATTTATTGCACAGCCGTGGTCTGAAGAAGAACGCCACCAGCGTCGTATCGACATCCTGTCCAAGTATGAGGAGACAGGGGTCAACGAAGGCGCCCCTGAAGCACAAAAGGTATAGATTCGGTAACTTTTTCCGGGATGTTCCTTCCGCACGGCGGGAACATCCCGGTTTTTTATACCGAGAAAGAGTCTGGAAATAACCTGTGTGAAGTTGGACGTGAGCACGGAAACTGAAGCAAATTTCTCGTGAATTGGTAGACAAAATTCTCGCCACTAGATGTCGTATCGCGCCAGGTGGATAAATTGTTTATGCAGGTAGAAAGGTTTCAGTTTTCCTATTTATCAAAAAATCTAGAAAAGCTGGACGGATTGATTAAAGCGAACGGGTTAAAACTGCGAATTACTTGAAAGCGTCATGTTTTTTTATCCTGAGAACTCAGATAAAGTTTTGGTAGCAGTATTGCGTCTAAATGAGGTTTGTCTATGTCTTCCCGCGTTCGGAATCGCCTGCGTGCACTCGCCACCTCGGCTACCAGTCTGTTGGTAGCTAGCAGCATGGTGTTTGCACTGGCGCCCGCTGTTTCTGCCGCACCGACCAGCTCGGAGACGAGCACCGCTACCTCTACCTCCAAGAAGAACTTCCTGGACGGGCTGTTTGGCGGAAAGTCTGACGAAGCCACCAGCACGAAGGCTCCCGCCTCGACGGTGACGTCCATCAATCATCTGCGTGATCTTTTTGACGCGCCGAAGGCTTCCATTACGACCACTCAGCCGGAAGACCCCAATGCTGAGGCCGAGGGCCGCGAAGCTATCCGCAATAAAGATGGTGAGATTGTCTATACCGGCAAGCACACTTCCCAGACCGCTGCAGAAGCTCAGGGTTTGTACTGTGAAACCTCTGACGATCTGACCTTCGGTGGTGTGGCGCACCTTGTTGAGGATCAGCTGCGCAAGCTTATCAAGGATAAGGCCTCGATGAAGGTCTTCGACCAGCAGGTCCGGATGCTAGAGACGGCAATGAACTACGTCCAGCTGCCGACCCTCATTGTCTCTAATCCGGCAACTCAGCTGACGGGTCCGGCCCGCGAGTTCGACGACCATGGCGTGAACTACTTGGTTGGTGCTCTGCTGAAGGCCCGTGACGGTGGTTGGCGTTCGACCGTGTCGGTCCAGGACATCACCATCAACGAAGCGATTGAGACGGTGCTGTGGTGGTTCTACTGGATCCAGATCTACGGTCAGTGGTACAACGAGACCTTCCCGTCCATTATTCAGGCGACGATTCTGGGCATCAAACTTGGTGGTCTGACTGATCCTGTTGAGAAGACGTTGGAATGGGGTCCGAAGATTGTGCTGGGTCTGGGTAACTTCATCCAGAAACAGCTGCAGACGAACTGTCTCTCGAAGGCGAACTCCCGCTCCAACCCCGGCAACTACCAGTACCATGATCTGCCGGCCTGGCTGCCGAAGGACATCACTGATGGTGTCCGACAGCTGGAAGAGCCGCTCGACAATGTCGAGGTTGCCGACGAGGACTGCCCTCCGCTCTCGGAGATGAACTTCCGCCGGATCGGTAAGCGCACCACCCTCATCATGCGCAAGGATATTAAGCCGCAGTACCGTCATCTCTTTGACCAAGTTGCACAGGTTGTTCTTTTCCGAATGGAAGAGATCAAGGTCAATAAGGCTCTCATTCCACTGAAAGCTTCCGAGATTGGTGGTCTCATTGGTCTGATCAACAATCCGGTCGTCACCTATGTAGGTGGTAGTGCACTCGGTGTTGTAGATGGCCGCGCATATCAATGGGTGCCGCTGGGCGAGATCACCGTCGATAATGCTGCGGACATTGCGATTGTGTCGAACGCGGTCGCGAAGATCATCGCCAAGATTATGTGGGCCATCACCAAGGCGATCATGGAAGCAGTGATCAATGGCGCCTCGAAGGGAATTGATAAAGCTATTCGTAAAGGCATTGCGACGGCTGTTCTTAAGAACCCGGCAAGTACAGCTGCATGTGACGCAGTATACGCAGGTCTCTTAACCGGTTCGTGGGCACCCGAGTTGGTAGCAGCGTCCATTGCTTTGGGCTTGACTGCTCCTGAAGCAACTGTACCGGCAGCTTCGGCGATCGCGGGATGGCTGGCTCTATGTGGTATCACAGATGCCATGCATTCTGAGGTTACTGAGAATGAGGACACCCTTTATCCCCGCCCTTCGTTGCAGGTAACCCTCTTCCCGCTACCCTGGATTGACTTCGGAATTCTTATTCCGTGGTTTGGGTCTATCCCCATTAGCGTGGCTCCTGATCCCGAAGCTATCGTTAAGCCTGAGGAAATGATTACCACTCTGGGTGACCTGCCGGTTTTCGGTCGCTTGTTCCCCAAGTCCAAGTTCATCAAGCTCATCACACTCATCGGCTTGAAGTGGGATCTCATTGGTGACCCGAACCCCACCATCTTCTTCGCTGGTGATGTGCTGCTACCCATGGGACAGAAGGTTACGCAATCCGTGTGCCTCGCAGAGGATAAGGGCCATCGTCAGGCTAAGTGGGAACGCGACCCCGCCCAAATGAAAGACGACGCCGCACTGGCGAAGAAGAAGGGTCTCTACGAAGCCCCCAAGGGGCCGAACATCGTCCTTTTCAACAAGTGGGTGCTGCCGTTTGCCAACCCCTTCTTCAAACCTGACTACGAGAACCTCAACACTGATGTTCCTGAGCGCGAACCCATGATCCAGCGCCACGACCCCAACCGTATCCCCGACCAACTCGATCCCGATGACGTCGAGTACAAGGATGAGGTCAATCCCTCGCCGGATCCCGACTACAAGATCACGTACAATCGTGACTTCGACCAGCTTGATCCCACGACGTCCATCACCAAGGACGACCCGTACGCTCCAACCACCAGCTCTAAAAGTAGCTCAACCACTACCAAAGAGCCCAAGGTCACGAGCACTACGACCAAGCGCAACTAAAACCGCATAACAGAGGGAGGCCCCGCCACAATGGCGGGGCCTCCCTCTGTTATCGTGCTATGCCAAAAATCCGCCACAGCATCTATGCAAAGTTAAAGCAACAGCCAGCTCAACTCGTCAAGAATGACGACAACCGTGCCCAGCAATGCAGGTGCACACCCGTACTAGCGGGCCCACACCTCCCGCATCCACGCCTCCACCTCATCGGCGGAACGAGGAATAGCAGCAGACAACCGGCGCACCGACCCGTCCGGATCCACCACAATGTCATCCTCGATACGGATACCAATTCCGCGCAACTCCGGCGGCACCAGCTCATCATCGACACGGAAATACAGGCCAGGCTCAATCGTAAAAACCATGCCCGGCTCCAACGGAGAATCCACATAAAACTCCCGCGGAGTCACCGAACAATCATGCGTATCCACACCCAAATGGTGCCCCGTACCATGCGGCATCCAGCGACGCACCTGCTGCCCCTCTGGACTCACCGCCTCCTCCACAGAGCACGGCAACACGCCCCACTCAGCCAGCGTCTCCGCCAAAAAACGAATAGCCGCATCATGCACTTCGCCGTACTTGCAGCCTGGCTGCTGAGCCTGCCGGAACGCCGCCTCATTAGCCCCCAGTACAGCCTCGTACACTTTCCGCTGACTAGGCGAGAATGTCCCCGATACCGGGAAAGTACGAGTGATATCACCCGTGTACAAGGAATCAAGCTCCGCGCCCGCGTCAATTAGAAGAAGATCTCCCTCCGCCACCGGGCCCGAATTCTCCATATAATGCAACGTTGTCGAGTGCGCGCCAGCAGCCACAATAGTGTCAAAGCCCGTGCCGTGCCCACCCAACCGGGCCGTAGACGAGAAAGCTACCTCAGCCACACGCTCACCCCGCGGATGGCCCACTGCCTGCGGGATGGAGGCAATGACGCTCTCGAAACACTCGGCCGTCAGGTTCACCGCTTGCCGGATCTGCTCAACCTCCCACTGGTCCTTCCACATGCGCACAGTGCCCAGCAACACTTCAAAGGTTTTATCCTCATCCGCAGTGGACGCCCAACGCTCGGCACCCACCACCTGAGCAATCAGTTCGTCAATGGTGGCATCCTCTCCACGCACCACTCGAACTGACGTGCCATCCTCAATACCCCGCAGATCTGCCTCCAGGGAGGTCAATGGGCGCACGGTTAGTCCAGTCCACGCCTCCATCTGCGCGATCGTTGGGCGGGCACCCACCCAAAACTCGCCATAGCGCGAATCCGCATAAAACTGATCCGTAGACCGGGATGCCGGAGGCTGGAAATATAGCACCGCTTCGTGCCCCTGGGCGTGTGGATAGAACACCACTGCAGAATCCGGCTCGAACTCGCCGCCCAGACCCGTTGCCCACACGAACGCAGAGTGAGGTCGGAACAGATAATCCTCATCAGCCGACCTCGTCTTGTACGAGCCCGCCGGAATAACCAACACAGTATCCGGATAATGGCGCTCCACCGCCGCGTGACGCGCCGGCAAAAACTCTGCCACTGTCGAGACGGAGCCAGTGTCTCCGCTGGCAGCAGGCTGCACCCAATTGTTTCCCATGAACTCGGCGAATGTTGAGGACTTGGGGGAGCGGGAACGATTAGCGGCGCGTTCTCCCAAGGGTTGTGGGGAACGCAGTGCCTCTAGAGTGAGATCCTGTTGGGTCATCAATAACCTCCTCAGTGAGCCCCGGATAGGGGACGACGGGTGGTGCGGACACCACCAGCTGATTCTTCCGTTTTATCACGAGCTCCCGTACAAGGAATAGCGTATTGATGAGCTCACCCTAACTTTGTGTGCGTTATACTGGGACAGCAAAAAGGCATAAGCAGGGCGTCCACCGCCCACCTACTACTCTTTCCGGAGGACACCATGCAGCGTCGCCGCACTTCCCCGCTCATCCGCACCGCCACCGCGATTGCGGCAGCTACTAGCGCACTCCTGCTCGGCACCGGCATAGCCGGAGCCATCCCCATGCCCGCCCCCAACACTTCGGCCGTCGTCACGTCCTCCAGCGTGCTTGAGGACGCCGAAGGCAATGGCTGCGCTATCACGGGCGAGCTTCCGAAAGTGGGGGAGTACCGCCTTCTTACCGTCGATCCCACCTGTGGTTCCCCCACCCGGCCCCTCATGGGTGCATATAAGTATGTGAAGAACGGGGGGCTTAGCTACGAGCAAGCAGCTGCTAAGGAAGCAGGCAAGCCGCTGCCCGCCTACACCAAAGAACAAACTCTGGTGTCTTATGGTATAAAACAGCCGGTCTATCTCAAGAACAACCGTGACGCTGGCATTGTGGGCTACCTCATCCTGCAGATGCCGAGGGTGGGTTCCGTTGTCGAGCTGCACGCTCAATACAAGTAATTGCCCCACACAAGTGCCTCCGGCTTAGTGACGCGTTAGTACGCGAGGAAACCTCGTTTTCCATGCGCCGTTGGCGTGGAATGAAGCTGAGGGGCACATCGTGTCAGTGCTCCGGTATACTCAGAAGTTTGTAGCCTCAGTGTACGGAACGCAGCGCGGGGATGATGACGTCATCAATTTGACGTAGAAGCGTCGCCTCGTTGACCTCAGCTCGCACCACAATCTCGCCCAAGATATAAATCAGTGGGAATTTTATATATAGTTCGTCCAACACAGCTGGTTGTAGTCTTCCTGCACCTCATTGGCATGATTGTGGCCAGCGCCGGAGTGGCTGGGGTGTCGGTTGGTATCCTCACAGCGCTACTCGACATGGATACACCCACCGGATTGTTGTATGTGCTGTCCTGGTGTGGCTCGCTGGTACTGATGGGACTCACTGTCGGGGCGGTGGTCCTCACGGGTCGTCGTGGTGTGAGCATCCCGATTCTGCTGTGGCTGCTGTCGATGGCGACAGTGACCCTTCCGCGCGAGTTTTTGCCAGAATTGTGGGCAAACTGGATTTACCCGTGGACTCCACTGCAGTTCCTGGAAAAAGGAATTCGCTCACTGCTCTACGTTGATCAATCCATGATTCCTGGATCAACCTTGTTGGCATTGGGAATTACGCTCGCATTAGGGCTGGTATTGCTGGCAGCGGGGATACTGAAACCGGTAGGGAAAAAGGAAGTTGCACAGCATAACTAGAGGTTGTAACGAGCACTACAGATAACACAAAAACCCAGCCCACTCAAGCATTCTTGGTGTGGGCTGAGTTAGTGGGGTGAACCAAGGGTGCCTCATTTGGATACAACTTGACGCTAGGTTCGCCTGGCTGTTAGGTGGGTGCATACAAGGTTTTCGTTGAAAAGTAGCGAAAACCCTCACCCCTTGGCTGAGAGGTGAGGGATGAAGCGGCAGGGCTGCTGTCGAGGTTAGGCGGCGGCAGCGTCCTTGAAGGTAATGGTGATGCGGCCGTCTGTGTGAACGGTGGCGTGGTCAACGAGGGTGGTCCAGGCGTGCGGGCTGTAGTCGGGTGCGGGGTGCTGGCGGCGGTGCTCGTGGATCAACTCGATCTGGGCTTTGAGCTCGATGGCTCGTTGAAGGTCCTGGTTGAGTAGTTCAACCGTCTGCTGGGCTCGACGGTAGTCCTCTTCTAGTGCTTCGAGGGTACGGACGTAGTCCTCGCTGTTGGTGTGGTGATTGCTGCGCATGACCTCCGTTTCGAGCCGCGTGGTGGCTTCATCGAGACGCCGTGTCGCTTTGGCTTGTTTGGCTTTGAGCTCGTCAAGCGGGCATGCTTGTTCAAGGATGATGTTGAGGGCGTCCTGGGATGGTGGTGGGGCGAGCTCGGCGACTGCTTGCTCGAAGGCTTTCTTGATGTCCTCTTCGCTCACATGCGGGGCGGCGCATGGGGCGGTGCCAGGGGCGTACTTGTTGTTGCATCGCCAGATTCGTTTGCGGTTGGGAGTTCCTGAGTGCCAGGTTTTCGGCCCGAACCATCCTCCGCATTCTTCGCACTGAATGCGTGAAGCGAAGGGGTGCTGGCTGGATTTGCCGCGTCCTTTGCGGCGTTGTTGTTCGGCCTGGGCGGCTTGCCAGACGATGGGGTCGATGATCGCTTCGTGGTGGCCTTCGATGTAGTACTGGGTGACCTCTCCTTCGTTCTTTTTCTTGGTCTCGGTCAGGAAGTCGACTGTGAAGGTCTTTTGTAGCAGCGCGTCGCCTTTGTATTTCTCGTTGCGCAGGATTGAGCGGATGGTGCTTGAGGACGAGGCTTTCCTGCCGAGTGGGGTTGGTATGCCTTCATCGGTGAGGGTCTTGGCGATGAGGATGGCTGAGTTGCCTGCTAGGTAGAGGGCGTAGATGCGTCGGACGGTCTTGGCTTGTTCTTCGTCGATGACCAGGCCACCGTTGGGGCCTTTCTTGTAGCCCAGGAGGGAGGCGTATGGGACTTGGACTTTGCCGGCGGCTTCCATGCTCATCGGCAGGCCGAGGGAGGCGGCCCACACCATCGTGCACCGCCACTGCGTCGGATCCAAAAACCCATGGTCGAGCAGATGCGGGTGGCGGCGGCGTAGGAACGCTGAGAGGCATACGCGCTCAAAGGTGGCGTTGAACGCGGACTTCACCACCGCCGGGTCCACCAGGGCGCGCAGCACCTCCTCAGGTATGGGCTCTCCTTGGGCGAGGTCAACCACCCGCGCTGGGCCCTGGTCGATGCTGTAGCCGAACAGGAGGACCTCGAAGGTGGGGTCGGCCGCGTAACGGTAGACGCCGCAGGCCGACAGGTTGGCAGACGAAAAGGTCTCGATATCGCAGGACAGGTGGCGCATAGCAGAGGCTCCCAGCAGGGTTTGATACGGATGGTGGCGGGACACCACCACTGCTCCCATGAGAGCTAATGGGGTGTCCCGCCACGAGCGGGGTGGGTTAGTTCAGGAAGTCATCCCCACCAGCGGGGGAAAAATCGTCTACGGCACTCGTGCGACCACCACCCAGGGGTTCACCGTCGCGGAGTTTCTGAACGTTTCCGAGTCCGACGGCGATTCCGCGGTTGCCGTTGGTGTTGAACGCGTAGAAGTTCAGGCTCGCTCGCCCGTAGCAGCCTGAGTACACCTCGGCGGCCGACAGGATCGGCTGCAGGTTCTCATCAACCACCTGGGGTGGCGTGGTGGTGTTGGCGTTGAGGAAGAAGCAGCCCTTGTAGGCCTCATCGTCACGCTCGACATCCCCATCACGCAGTGGCAGCTTGAGGGCAGCCTTGGCGGGGCGCTTGCCACCGAACTTCGCCACACCAGCATCGATCGCGGCGTCGATGGCCTTTTCGATGGCGGTGATGGTGGCCGTGTCGGTCTTGGGGATCAGGACCGACAGGGAGTACTTGGGCTTGGAGCCGTTGATGGACTGCGGCTCGAACAGGTGCGCGTAGGAGAAACGGATTTCGCCGGTAACGACGCGAGTGGGGTTCAGGGTGTTCATGATGGTGACCTCCTTGGTCAGTCGTTGTTGATCGTGTTCGTGTTGGTGGTGAAGTCGGTGGCGGCGCTGGCCGGTGTGAGGGGTGGCCGCTTGTCACTCTCGGGCACGAGCGTGGGCTTGCCCTCCGGCCTGACCATGAGCCCCCCGAGAACCTCGGTGAAGGTGCGCTTACCCATGAGGCGCTCCATCGCGGTGATCCCGATCAGTCGCCGATCCCAGATGTCGGTGTAACCCGCGGCCTTGGCGGCCTCAGCCACTGCCGCCTCATCGGCGTAGCGCCGGATGGAACGGCCTGCGACGACCTTGAAACCCGGTACCTGGGTGCCAGCCTGGGCTTGGGCGAGCGCCCACGCCTCCACGTCTGACGCCCACGCCTTGAGTTCGGGAATCTTGGCGAGCACATCCCCCACCTCATCCAGGCTCAGTTCGGCGGGTGGCGTGAACTCGTGGCGTGAGAGGGCCAGATTTGCCTCCGCTCGGGCACGGCAGGTCGCAGCGATCCGGCAGAACTGGCACCACGAGCCCGCCCGGTACTCACCCCCGTCCGCCGCGGCAACCTTCGCGATCGGTGCGACCGTGTCCCTGCCCAGGTGGTGAGGTCCTCGGCCGGGATCGTCCAGGTCGCCACATTGCCGCGGCGGGGCTGGAAGATGCTCAGGCGCACCTCGCGGATGTCGTAGAGGGCGTCAAACGCGGCCAGGGCACCCAACCCGTAGAGCATGAGCTGCGGGTTAGCCTCGGGCGAGACCTCAACACCCATGCCGTACTTGAGATCGATGATGTGTAAGACGGGTTCTGCCAGGATCACGCAGTCCCCGGTGCCGAACCCGCCAAGAGCGACGTGGGAGTAGTCCAGGCGCTGCTCAACGAACACCTGCGCGTCCGCACACGTCTCTCGAGCATTGGACAAGTGTTCGAGAACAAAGTTCACGTAGTCGTCCGTGAGCGTCTCCATCTCGTTGTCGATCCACTCAGAGGTGGGGCGCTTGGAGCGGCGCTTCAAGGCTCGCAGCAGCTTGTGTTCTGCCAGGACGTGCGCGGCCGTACCCTGCAAGGCAGCGTCCGATGGGGCGTCTGCCGCGCCCTCTACCGCTTTGGCAGAGGGCGGGCAGTTCAGCCACCGGTGCGCACTAGAAGCAGACAACAGTGCGTGGCTCTCAGGCATGGGAGAGCTCCTCAGCCCGCGCCAGCAGCTCGGCGTACTTGTCTGCTGGCACCTTCGACAAGATGTCCGCACCCAGGTCCAGGATCAACTGGCGCACCTGGGCGGTCAGCCCCTGCTGGGACAGCTCGGTGAGCATACCCCGCACCTGCTCCAACGAGACCACCGGGGCCGGCTCAGCCACCGGAGTCGGCTCTGAGGCATCGCTTGCGGTCTGGGCTTCGTCGAGGGCGGCCTGCATGGACGGCTCCTCCACGCGAGCCGGCGCGAGCGGGCGGGGCCCGGACAGGGCGTAGTCGTCCTCGATACTCTCCCAGGCGATCTGTTCGATGGCCTGCGCCATCTCGGCAAACCCCCGGGTCAGGGCGTTGCATGCGCCGATGAGGCGGTTGGCGTCGGTGATGTTCACTTGCCCTCACCCCCGACCAGGGCGTGGGAGCGGTTGGAGGGGTGGCGGGCCATCGAGGCGGCCAGCGCGTCGAGCTCGTCATCGCTCAGGTCGTCGGCCGACTCGCAGGCCGCGCGAGTGATGGTCACACCATCGACGTCGTGACCGGGAACGATCAGCGTCAGATCCTTCATGGGGCCGAACAGGAATCGCATGAGGCGTTCGCGGATGCTCACCTTCGCCAGGTTCACGTCCGCCTCCATATTCGGCTCGCGCGTGATGGACAGTCGGATGTGTCGAGAGGTACTCATCTGGGTGGTACTCCTTGCTTCTACAAGGGAAGGAACGCGGTGCCGGGATTGGCTGATCTGCCCTTCCACCACCAGGGCCACGAGCCGGCTCACTTGATAACCCCCATCCCCAAAGCAAGTGCCAGCTTCTTCCTGGCCCGGTCCGCTAGGCGCGCCACCATCGGCTGGGACACCCCCAGGACCGTGGCGACCTCACGCTGGGTGTAGCCCTGTTCGTACAAGGCGAACAGCACGAACCTCTCCCGCCGATCCAAGGCTTCGAGGGCCTCTCGGATCGTCAGACACTCATCCCAGTCCGATCCCGGGTCCCTATTCGTCCCGGTTGCGTGGGCGACCATCGGGGCGTCCTGGCCCGCCCGCACGGACCTACTCCGCCCGCCGTCGTTGTTGTCGGCCTGGGGTGGGGTGTCAGTGGTGTCCACGCCGATAGCGGAGGTGTTGCGGTAGAAGCGGCGAGCCTGGTTGTACTCAGACTTCCCGAGATCCTGGAAGATCAGGTCAACAGGACGAGGCTCCACGCTGTCCGGGTCATCGGAAGACTCGCGGCGCATCCGAAGATCAGCCTCAACCATGGTCGCGGCCTCATCCTCAGACAGCGCGTATGACTCGTAGTAGCAGGGGAAGCGTTCACTGCCGTGGTGCTGGTCCTCGTAGCGGAGGCGGACAGTAATGGACTGCTTGTTTGTTGGTGTCGGTGTCGACATTGGGACCTCCTGGTCGCTTGCTGCGACGGAGGTCCGCTCACCTGGACGGGTGCGGGCGCGGGAGAATCAGCCGATCTCTTGGAAACAGACAGGGCAGGAACCCAACCCAGGCGTTCATGCCTGAGCCGGATCCCTGCCCTGGACGTCCAAGATGGGCGGATCCCCGCGCGGAAATATGGATTTGGTTGGCCTCGCGGTGAGCTCTCTACCGCGAGGAATTGCTGGCTCTTCCTGCCAGCGCCACCCGAAGGTGGGGTGGAAGGGCACCAGATCCCGCTAGCTGTCACCGGTGCCCTTCCTGGTTCGCCTACTTCTTTCGGCCGCTCTTGGGAGCACGCTGTGACAGCGCCGAAGCAGCTGCTGTCTTGGCCGCTTTCGATGCGCTGGCGCTGTTAAGCACACGGGCAGCGGCAGACGCAGCCTTCGCACTGGTCTTTCGGGAACTCGCCATCCGATTCACCTCCTCGCAGTCCTTATCTCGATAAACTGAGTGCCATAAGGAATCTGACTTCCTGGCTCTAACGACGTTAACCAGCGAGGTCTGCGGCGGTGGTACACCGTGGTACGCCGTGGTACACGGTGGTACAAGAGCGAGATGGAGGAAGGCCTATGACAGCCCAGTTCGGCGAGGTCTTCCCCGTGCTGCACACGTATCTTGGCGATGGATGCGAAAACGACGAGTACGTGGTTCTGATCATCACGCAGTTGACTAAGGAGCCAAAAGAAAGCAAGGACAAAAAGCGTCAAGACCCTAAGAACGCAGACAAGGACCTCGTTGTCGATGTCAAGCAGGAAACGCTGCGACAGTGGTACAAGCGCGGCTTCCCGGAACGGATCGCCAAGGGGATCCTCAAGCGCTACAACTCCGCGGGGTTATGGGATGAACTCAATGGCCTGTCGGACGCCACAGCCGCCTTGCTAGTTGAAGAACTCGCACCGTTTTTTCCGGAGATCAACAAGGTGAACTATGCGGACGTGGTGTCTGATTGGATGGAGGAGTTCCTTTACAAGAAGGCCAAACGTAAGCGCCCTACACGTGAGCAGCGTGAGGAGGAAGCAAGGCGCTGTGCCGAGTTGAAGGACCTGTATGGGTCACATTTGCTGCGTGAAGCTGAGATGAGGTGCATGGATCTCGGATGTAATGAGTCCCTGACGGTTCTTGACCGCGACCGGCACGCCCAAGACCTCTACGACGTGGTCCTCATCAGGCCAGATCGCAAACCCGAGCTGCCAAACCTCGCAGCCATGTGTCCAAGGTGCGCAATCAACCATCGTGAGGCTGCCACCAATCGTTCCCGCAAGGAACTGGCCGAAGCGAAAGCTCTCCTGAACCGCAATCTCGAACTCAGCAGCCTAATTTCATCGGGCGACGTGGGCCGTCAGCTTGTGCCGGTCATTGGAGCCTTGAGCAGATACAAGCCCTCCAAGGCCAAGCCGCAGATCGAGTACAAGGTCGCCACGGTTGGCGAGAAGATCAACGCCAGCGAAGAATTCCTGCTCTTCCACCAAGTCCAAGACAATGTCTCGACCTATTACCCGATCGTCCACGACATCCTTCAAGACCTCGAGGCCAGCGGCGAAATAGACACCGAAATGCTGCGCCACAACATCAAAGGTGACTACCTGCGACTCAAACGCAAATCTCGCAGTGAAGTGTTCACCGCCATCACCCGCAAGATCGCTCGCGCCACCAAGAGCAGCGAGGCACTCAGCGCGATCGTGGCCTCCTACTTCGTGCAATCATGCGACATCTTCGTCAAAGACCCGGCCCTGGTAGGAGGTGGTGATCATGCTTCTTCCTAGCAAACTGTTCTCTTTCAGCCAGTCCAGCCTGGCACTGATCGCTCCGATCCATCGAGCCCTTCAGGACGGACCCATGGAGGCTGGCGAACTCGCATACGAGCTGTACATCAGCACTGAAGACCTTTCCCATGCCCTGGGCTGCATGTATGCCCTCAGAGCCATTGACCTCACTGACGACGGGATGGTGTTCTCATGCTTGTAGAAATATGGTCTCCAGCTTTCAAGGCCAACGGCGAGGTAAGAGAACGTATCCAGTTCCGCCGAGGGTTGAACGTCATCAAGGGAGCAGATGATGGTACGAACTCCATCGGCAAGTCTTCACTGCTGCTCGCTATTGACTTTGTATTCGGAGGGGCCACCTACCTCGATAGCGAGGCCCCGAAGGAAATCGGTGCGCACACCATCTACTGGTCCATGGAGTTCGATGACGGCCGCTACTTCTTCGGCCGCAACATCGCCAACCCCAAACAAGTGATCATCTGCGACGAGGACTACTCACACACCGGGAAAACCATCCCACTGGACCACTATGGGAATCGACTGGCTGAGCGTTACGGCCTCGACCTCGAGACAGTCTCGTGGAGGCAGCTGCGCACCTCGTTCTTCCGTATCTACGGCAAGGACAACTTTGACGAGAAGAACCCGCTGCGGGGCTGGCCAGGTCAAAGCAAAGAATCTGCACTAAAAACCCTGCTGGATCTGTTCGGCTACTACCAGACCCTTGCCCCCTACGACCAGCGCCGTACCGACACAAAGGAAGCCTTCCAAGCATTCCGAACAGCCCAGCAATACAAATTCCTCCCCGACACCAGCGGGGGCAGCAAGGCACTGGCGCGTCAACGCGAACGCATGAGCACGCTCGAAAGCAAACGCGAAGCCGCTATCAACCAGTCCGATGCGCCCGTCTCCAACGATGAAGTCGCTGACGAGCAAGAACGCCTGGAACTGCGCCGACAAATCAACAAGCGCGAGCGCAAGATCAGCGTTCTTGACCGTCGTATCCAAATGGTGCGGATGACAGAGAAGTACGGGGTGCGCATCGACCCGGGCGACCTTCTCGCACTCCAGAAACTGTTCCCAGGCGTGGATCTGCGTCCGATGCACGAGATCGAACGTTTCCATGTACAGCTCGCTGAACTGCTGGAATCCAACGCAGCCTCCGAGCGTGAAGAACTGGAGGAACAGCGCGCGCAACTTGTCCAAGAACGAGACGGCTTCAAAGCTCAGCTCAATGATCTGGGTGTAGGCCCTGGATACTCCCGAGAGTTCCTCGATCATCTGCGGGAGATTGACGAAGAGTTGGGCGAGTTGCGCACCAAGACCGAAGCCCATGAGCAGTATCAAGCGCTTGAACAGGCAAAGCAGCGAGCCGCGCAGGCATACGACAACGCTGTCGAACGCTTCCTTACGCAACTGCAAGACGACATCAACCAAGCCATGGAGGAAATATCCCACCGCATCGCGGGGCCTGATTTCAATCCACCGGTGCTCACCATCAAGGGGTACAACAGTTTCACCTTCGAGACCCCTCACGATGGCGGCACGGGAACCGGCTGCCGCGGACTCATCATCTACGACTTCGCCATGCTGCAAATCTCGGACCTACCAGTGCTCGCGCACGACACAAACATCCTCAAGCAGTGCGACGACCAGGCAGTCGAAGGCATCATGGAAGAGTACGGAGCAAGCCAGAAACAGATCTTCCTGGCCTTCGACCGTGCAGACAGATACACCCCTCGAGTCAACGCGATCGCCGACAAGCACACCGTGATCACTCTCGGTCCCGACGGCCGAACTCTCTACGGTCACGCCTGGAACAAGAAGGCGGCACAATGAGAACCGTCAGCTACAAAAAACTCTGGAAACTACTCATCGACCGCGACATGACCAAAGCCGAGCTACGCGAACGGGCAGGCATCAGCGCCTCATCCATGTCCAAGCTCAGCAACGGCGGCAACGTCACAGTCGCAACACTCGTCAAGATCTGCGACGCACTCGACTGCGACATCGAAGAGATCATCGCTGTCAGTCGTGTGAAGAACACGAACTAGCCGCACACGGAACGAGAGGTAGTCACCCTTCAACTGTCCCGGATGCCCGCTAGATGAGAGGTCTCACGACCATGCGACGCTGATCTGCGGTATCGGCGCCAAGTACGCCACCAAACTGAAGTGAGCACGATATGAGAGCTCTGACCTATGTTCACCTCTCACAGACCGCCAACTAGGTCGTACGGGACCTGTCGGGTAAATTCGTACGAGCGCATCGACATAGAAGCAAGGAGAAGTTGAGATGGCAGACCATTCGGCATACACCATGCCAACTGGGCCGATCAGCTTCCCGTTCCCTATGCAATACCTCGGCTCAAAAGCCCGGATTGCTGGTTGGATTATTGACTCGATTCGAAACTGGAAACCAGATACCAACCATCTCCTTGATGCAATGGCAGGATCTGGCGCGGTCTCTCATGCAGCGCATATGGCTAATATGCGGATTTGTGCGAACGATCTCCAGCCGTACGCTGCCAGAGTGCTACGTGCTGCGTTTCTATCGGATCGATCAGGTGTTTTGGCGGCAATTCAAGAGCTGGAATCAGGAACCGTCTTACGGCGGCATCTCGATCAGTCCTCCCGCGATTTTCGTGTCGACATTGAACTCGAGAAAACTCAGATTGACGCACTGCAATCTACTGGAAATTGGCGTACCTACTTCGACTACTGGTCTCAGGCAACTGGCGATCCGTACGCGGCTACTCATAACTATGACTTGATGTTCAACTATTACTCGAACACATATTTCGGAGTGCGTCAGGCGATCGAGATTGATGCACTGCGTCGTTTTGCAGATTCGCTCGATGAGGACACGAAGACGATTGTTGAAGCAGGGACCATCTCAGCGATGGCATCTCTAGCATCAACCACGACACATCTAGCTCAGTTTCTAAAACCGATGTCAGAAAGGCGTGCAGCTGCAATTGCCACTCGTCATACCAAGAGCTTAATTTCCTGGGTGATCAACTGCCTTACGAACATCATTGACTACCCAAGGAATTCGGGCGACCGAGTTTTAGAAGGCGATTATGGCCAGGTCTTTCACTGTGTCGACTTTCAACCTGATTCAACAGTGTTTTATGCAGATCCGCCATACTTTAAGGAACACTACTCGCGCTATTATCACGTCCTCGACACCTTTGTTCTCTACGATTACCCCGAGTTAACGTGGAACGCTAGACTCAACTCGCCGACAGTCGGAAGATATCGTGAGGAACGTCTTAAGTCGAACTTTGGCCTAAGAAGTCACGTTGCATCCGAATTTCAGTCGTTATTTGATCGTGCTTTAGAGTCAGGTCTTTCGGTAGCGTTGAGTTATGCCTCAACATCACTTCTAACGGAAGATGAAATACGCGATATTGCACTTACATCCGGTTTCAAGGTCTCGCTCAATGAGATTGGACTTTCTCATTCTGGTCAAGGCCAGCGCGCCACGCGACGCGAGGTTATCGAGTATCTGTTCCTTATGAGACCTAAGGGTATGTGATCATGGTTCAAAACACAGTTCGTCCGGTCCATGACACGCCACTGGGTAAGGTCCACCCGTATTGGGCAAGAAAACCTCTCAATATCGTTAGTGCGATTGTCGAGGAACTCTCCAATGACGGAGAACTTGTAGCTGACCCTTTCATGGGGTCAGGAACGATACCCTTTGCTGCGCTTGCGGCAGGAAGGAACGCGGTTGGTGGCGATCTCAGCCCCCTCTCAGTGTTCCTTGTGAGAGCCCTGGACCAGCTTTCAGAACATGGCGAAGTGCTAATTCCGGTACTCCAGGAGCTGATGGCGACGTTTGAGGAAGTTGTTCTTCCGTATCTCCAGCTTCGTGATGGGAGTACTATAGAGCGAATTAGATACGAGGTTTCAGGTTCTTATGCCAACGGTGCTTTTACCTTGAAGCCCTGTGAAGTCATCACCAAAAGGCGCATCAATGGCCGATGGCGACAACGACGCTCAGTTTCAGTGGATGTACTCAACCAACTTCCAGATCTTCCCCGTCAAGAGATTTCGACACCGATTCGCTTCGAGGATTACCCTCTCAAGCCCAATAGCCGCATCGCAATTCCCGAAGGCGCTACACTTGCGGACTATTTTACGTCAGCCAATCAGTGGGCTATCAACCGCTACGTGGAACTTGTTCAGAAGTCGCCCTACTACTCCAAGTATCGCGAATCGCTCTTGTTGCCGATTTCGGCCGCTCTACCGATGCTTCGCTTGTCTGACAAGAAGGCAAGTTCCCAATGGCCCTATTGGCGTCCGCGCAGAGATTTGACTACTCGGAACCCGATTATAGTGCTACAGAAGAAATATGAGGCTATAGCTGATTACGTCGACTGGGCGAATGAGGTATTGAGCATCGATAGTGCGCGAGGTCGAGCTTCCATGGAAGTACTCCATGTCGCCGCACAAGAGCTCAAGGAACAAATTCCAGACCGACGTGTCAATCTTGTCCTGACCGACCCTCCTTACGGTGACCAGGTCCCGTACTTGGAATACAGCAACCTCTGGGCGCCGCTACTTGGAGTATCAATCGCATCGAATGAGAGTGACAGTGAACTGGTCGTATCGTCGGCTAAGCCTGGCACGAAGGAGGCTCAAACCTACCAGGACAAACTTGCTGCTTGTCTTCAGTCGTGCGTTGGGTTGCTGTCCGGCAGTGGCTACGTTGCTTGGTTCTACCAAGATCACAAGCTCGCTAACTGGTCCCGGTTGTACACCGTTGTACATTCTCTGGGAGCAAGGATCGTTGGGGTGCTTCCAATGCCTAAGCAGCGGCGATCATTGAAGACGGTGACGACACCAAATCGCACGCTCGACGGGGATCTGCTACTAATCATTGCAGTTGGTGATGTTGCCGAGGAGGAGACCAAAGTTCAGTCACTGCGGGCAAGAATCGCCGGTTTGACGCATGAAAACACATATTTTGGACGGTATGCTGAGATTCTGACACGAGCATTGCTGTCCGGCGAGATAGTTGACCTAGCAGCGCAATATGACACCGTCAATGAAGTGATGTCGGGGAAGGATGTATAGCTCCGGTGTACTGGTTACTCGACTCCGATGAGAAACTTCGCCTGCGTAACCTGATGGAGACGCTAGTTCAGGATATTTCGGTTATTCAGGGTACCGTCCAAGATGACCAACTTTTCCCGTTTGTAGGGAGGAAAGATCTACGAAAGGCTGCAGCGGTCGTTCGAACACTGAGCAATCCTGACGACCTCGTTGTGGATCCCTTCAGCGGTTCAGGAATCTTCACCTATGCCGTTTCTCAACTCCACCGGCGTGCCGCTTCAAGCGAATGGGAACCTTACACGTGGCGGATGTCGAGCGCCCCCTGGCGACTACCTGATCAGAATGAGCTTGATGAAGCACTAAAGGCGCTTCATTCTGCTGTTGATTCTGACCTCAATGAACTGTATTCAATCGTTTGTGATTGCGGACACTCCCATATCTTAGACTCGCAATTCTTTGATCGTGTACCGCTCGAATACGTTTATGTCACTCCCCACGAGCGACTTGGTAAGGATGGCCGAACCATCACGTACCGTGGGAGGCACAAGTGTCCTCGATGCGGAGCAACTGAAAAATACTGTACTGACGCGGACCTTCAACATCTGGATGAAATCGAGAGCCGGATCCTTCCTGCATGGGCGCGCGAGCTCTTTCAACACCGGCTCATTGAGAATTCTCGGATCAATCTTTCTCGATCCTTCACGACATATGGGTCTCTTTTCCCAAAACGTTCACAGCTGGCTTTAGCAATTCTTTGGGAAGGGATCCAACAGCTTCACTGCTCGACATTTACGCGAGATTTCATTGTAGATGCGTTCCTCTCAATTCTTCCACAAGCCAAGTACAAGGATTACAGAAGTAAGAGTCAGGACCTTCATGTTCCTGAGCGGCAATTGCGTGAGGTCAATATTCTCTTCCGGTTTGATGAACAGGTAAAGAGACGATGGAATGGGCTTTCGCGTTATTCGTTTGCTAGTAATACAGGATCATCGCCAATCGCCTGCTCAGACTTCCGAGAGCTCCTGAAGGGGCTCAGCTCAGAGTCGGTGCAGTTGCTCTTCACGGATCCGCCATGGACTGACGGCAACGCATACTTTGAGAAAGCACAGTTGTATCACCCGTGGCTTGACTACAACTTGGCCGACGACACTGCACGACTCGAAAACGAAGTCGTTGTTACAGATGCACCGAGTCGTCAGATGGTGCATGGCGTCGATCGATGGTGGTCGGATCTTCGATACTTCTTCCAGGAATCCTCCCGAGTACTTGCGCCTGGAGCTTTTCTCGCGATCTATTTTCGGCCTATCCCGGCGAGCCAGTGGCTTGAAAACCTTAATAGAATCAAGCTGTTTGCTAGAGCTGCTGGATTCGAGCCGCTTCTTACGGTCGACGCCGCTTCGAAAGATCCGTCGATGCGAATCCAACAGAGCGCTTCTTTTGTCTTTTCTAGCGATCTAGTCTTCGTGTTCTACCGACTGCCAGCCGCCTTGAGGCGTCTGTTTGTCGGTGACCATGACATCGATTACCTCGTCTTTCGATCTGCATCTGACTTACAGCAGGAGATTGGCCCATTCACCCATGAAGAGTGGCAGGCTGCCTTCCGACGAAACGCGATGGCAGAAGGCGTTCCTCGTGTTCTTACGCCACAGTTCGATGATGATGTCGCGACGCTATTTGCCCGTTACACCCGGCAGGTTGATGGAGGGCGATACCTGACGCTTCAAGACACCCCGTTTAGTGGCCAGTTGTTTGACGTTCCTATCGAGGAGCGGCTGTTTGCGGTCGTCCCAACAATCGTCAATGAACTCTGCGCGGAGTCACCTACTTTTTCTTACGACGAGTTCCTGCTCAAGCTTGCCGCGTTTGTTGAAAATGGAACCCGGATGCTGATTCAGAAGATTCAGCGAGTCGATGTCGTGCGGCTGTTGCAGCCCTACGCAGAGCCTCTTCCAGAGGGAAAGCTCTTCCAGAAGCGGTCTCTTCCTAAGCTTCCTAACGGAATCCGGCGACTTATGGACTTGGACCCCACCGCTTTTGAAGCGTTTGTTGGTCAGCTTTTCGAGGCGCAATGCTACACCAACGTTGCCGTGATGGGCGGCGCAGGAGATCGCGGTGTGGATGTTGCCGCTCTCGATCCAGATGGCCGCAGTGTCGTAATCCAATGTAAACGCTATCTGAACAATGTGAGCGCCGAGCCAATTCAACGACTCCACAGCTTCTCTGTGACTCGTGGCGCAAAGCGACGCATCGTTGTGACAACAGCGGGCTTTACCCGTCAGGCAGTGGAAGAAGCGGAGAAGACACAAACGGAACTTATCGATGGAGATGCCTTGGAACTATTAGTACAACAGTACCTCCCAACGTTCCTCAAAGAATAAAGCCTCACCCTGCTCGCCGTAAACGGAAGAGCCGTAGTGTTATTGGAATGGCGGCGGAGGAGCCTAATCTGGATTGTTCCTGAGGTCTTCTTCTGCCTAAGGCTAACTATTTGGCGCTATGCCATACCTTTTGACGGGGCAATTTCCACGCGGCCAGGTGTGTTCAGAACGTCGAGTACGCTATCGTCCGACTGGTCCATCCCCTTGCTTTAAGGCACCCGATGGTAATTGGTCTGCTGCACTGAGCAAACCCCAGATACAGAAAAAGGCCTGTTACCAGGCTAATCAAGCAACAAGGGCGAAGCCAAGCACACCGTCATTTTGTATCAACTGGCGCGTACTACGTTTGCTCAACCCTGAGCGCCGTCAGCCGAGGTCTTTGAGGAGGGTGCCGTCGTTGGTGCGCCAGGTGGCGTTGCCGCTGCGGTTGGAGCCGGCCACGTAGGTGGCGGCAGTGCTGGAGGAGGTGAAGACGAGGTCGACGGTGGTGTGGCCGTCGTGGATCTGCCCGTCGTACTTCGCGCGCAGGGCACGACCGGTGTCGTTGGTGTGGGTTGGGTTCACGGGTGAGCCGGCCTTGAGGATCCACACCTTGTCGCTCATCTTGTGTGCGACCGCAGGTTCGTCGGCTGAGCGCAGCGCCATGTAGAGGACCAGCTCTGGCTCACCGCTTGGCAGTAAGGTTGCCGCAGGCGCGCTTGAGCCCTGAGCCTCAGCGGCGCTACTGGCCTTAGCGTTCTTTGCAGCCGAGCCGCCGTCTGGGTGTGGGTCGAAGATGCAGATGCCGAGTGCGCCGAGCATGAGGCGAGTGGTTTCTACGACCTTGTCCAAGCGCAGCCGCGTCGCCAGCGTCAGTTCACTATTGGAAGGCTCGCACCCATTGCGCACCTGAGTGAGACCGGCTCCCTGTGCGGCAAGGGTGAAGGTGTTCTCAAGGTTCGTCAGCTCGGTCGGCCCGAACTTGCGGGGGCTGTCTACCAGCATGATGGCCCACTGGCAGAACAGATGCTCACCGCGGTCGATGTGTTCGATGATCCGGTGGATGGTGCCGTTGCCGTTCTTGCGGCGCTTGGCCTGCCCAATGTAGACCTCAGGCGTCTTGTCCGTGGGGTCACCCAGCATCATGTAGATGCCCGGCTTTCTCATGTGCTCGTGGGTGCGGAAGTCGCGGATCTGGCGGGCTGGGACGACGTAGAGCCGATAGGAGACATCCGCTGAGGCCACCCGGACTTCCCGAGCACCAGCGAAGGAGCCGTCCAGCAAAGTCACTTCGATGACTTCTTGCGATCCGCCCATCACGGCCTACCTTTCCCGTATTCCACGCGTCACTTCTCATTCTCGCAGAAGCCGTGACAAAGGGCCGTGAGTACACCCGGGCAGGAGGAAACTCCAGTGACGGCCGATACTTTTTGACGATCGCCTGCACCTTTTGACGCGCGGTTCACGGCAGAGTCCAGAACCAGCCGCAGCACCTCATCAGGGCTCACCAGCTCCACCTACGGGCACCGAGCTGCCTCACCCGGCTATCCTGGAAACCCCGGAATACCGGCGAAAACACGAAGAACGCCCACCAGGATACCTTGTATCCAGATGAGCGTCCTATTGGAGGGGATGACGGGAATCGAACCCGCGTCTCCAGCTTGGAAGGCTGGGGTAATAGCCACTATACGACATCCCCACAGATAACCTCTGTGCCTGCTAAGACTACCCGAGAAAACCTTGGTTACAAAAATTTCGAGGTTGCACGTAAGATGGTGCAGGAACTCTTCGTGCTGAAAAGTACTGTTGAGTTGCCCCGGGATGTGGCGCAGCTTGGTAGCGCGCGTGCTTTGGGAGCACGATGTCGCAGGTTCAAATCCTGTCATCCCGACCAAAACTTGAATCCATCAACGTGACCCCTATAAACAAGGAGAACAATTCCGTGAAAAGCACTGTTGAGCAGCTCACCTCCACCCACGTGAAGCTGATTATTGAGGTTCCCTTCGAGGAGCTCAAGGAAGAATTCGACAAGGCTTACAAGACTATCGCGGCGCAGGTCAACATTCCCGGCTTCCGTAAGGGTCACGCTCCCGCCAAGCTGATCGAAAACCACGTCGGCCGCGGCGCAGTGCTCGAGCAGGTCATCAACGACATGATGCCGAGCCGCTACGAAGAGGCATGTAGCGAAAACAACGTGCAGCCCCTCTCCACCCCCGAAGTTGATGTCACCAAGATCGATGACCCCAACTTCATCGAATTCACCGCCGAGATGGACTGCCGCCCCGAAATCGCCGTGCCGGACTTCGCCGGCAAGGAGATCACCGTGGATCCCCGTCGCTCCGCCGACGAAATCGCCGAGCAGGGCCTCAGTGACCTCCGCGAGCGTTTCGCTACCCTCAAGGGCGTAGACCGCGCTGCCCAGGAAGGCGACTTCGTCTCCCTCGATCTCTCCGCCTCCGTCGACGGTGAGGAAGTCAAGGAAGCCGAAACCAAGGGTCTGTCCCACCGCATCGGTCAGGGTGATCTCATTGAAGGCCTCGAAGAGGCCCTCGCTGGTATGAAGGCTGGCGAAAGCAAGACCTTCTCCTCCAAGCTCATCGCCGGTGACCACGCCAACGAAGCCGCCGACGTTACCGTCGTCCTCCAGAAGGTTCAGGAGCAGGAGCTCCCCGAACTCGATGACGAGTTTGCCCAGATGGCCTCCGAATTCGACAGCCTCGAGGAGCTCAAGGACGACCTGGCCAAGCGTGCCGACGCCGCTGCCAAGTCCGAGCAGGCTTCCAACCTGCGCGATGCTGTCCTCGCCAAGCTCATCGAAGAAGCCGACTTCGAGATCCCCGAAAGCATCGTCGAAGAGCAGGCCCAGGGTCAGATCCAGCAGATCCTCTCCCAGTTCGGTGGCGACGAGAACATCCTCAAGTCCATCCTCGAATCCCAGGGTTCCGACCTCGACAGCTTCTACACCGACGCCAAGAAGTCCGCTGAGGACGCCACGCGCTCTTGGCTGCTCCTCGACGCCCTGGCAGAAGAGCGCAGCATCGAAATTAACCAGGATGACCTCACTGAAGCTGTGGTTGCCCAGGCTAAGCAGAACAACATGGACCCCGAGCAGTTTGTGAAGCTCGTCCAGCAGCAGGGACAGCTCAGCAACCTCTTCAGCGATGTGCGCCGCAACAAGGCCCTCTTCGCGGTAGTGCGTGACGTTGACGCCAAGGACACCGACGGCAACTCCCTGGAAGATCTCATGGTTTTCTTCCAGGAGGTCGCAGGATCCTCTGCTTCTGACGACGCTGACGCCAGCGACGCAGAGTAAACCCCCATCTTAAAGCGAACACGGGCGTAGCACGCGAGCCGGCTGCGCCCGTTTTCGTTACTCTATAGACGGCGAATCTTTTCCCACCAGAAACGGAGAAAGCAGGTACCCATGGCCGACGGATTGAATCTCCCCGACTCAGTCTTCGAAAAGCTCTTAAAAGAGCGCATTATCTTCCTTGGATCGGAAGTTAATGACGAGGTTGCCAACCGCCTCTGTGCCCAGATGCTGCTGTTGGCAGCCGAGGACCCCACTGCTGATATCAGCATGTACATCAACAGCCCCGGTGGCTCCGTCACCGCAGGCATGGCCATCTACGACACCATGCAGTTCATTTCCTGCGATGTCGCCACCTACGCCATGGGAATGGCCGCCTCCATGGGACAATTCCTGCTCACTGCTGGCGCCCCCGGTAAGCGTTACGCCCTGCCGCACACCCGTGTGCTCATGCACCAGCCCTCTGCTGGCGTGGGCGGCACCGCCACTGACATCACCATTCAGGCCGAAAACTTTGCCAAGGTGAAGAAGGAAATGGCCGAACTTATCGCCCAGCACTCCGGCCAAAGCGTCGAGCAAATCGAAAAAGATTCTGACCGCGACAAGTGGTTTACCGCGCAGGAAGCCTGTGACTACGGCCTTTTCGACCACGTCATCAAGCACGTTCCCGGCACCGAGAAGTAAAGGAGCACATTACCCATGACCGGATTCCAGCTTCCCGAAGCCCGCTACGTCGTCCCCTCCTTCATCGAGCACTCCAGCTACGGCACCAAAGAGTCCAACCCCTACAACAAGCTCTTTGAAGAGCGCATCGTGTTCCTGGGCTCGCAGGTTGACGACACCGCCGCCAACGACATCATGGCGCAGCTGCTCGTCCTGGAAGGACTCGACCCCGACCGCGACATCACCATGTACATCAACTCTCCGGGCGGCTCCTTCACCTCGTTGATGGCCATCTACGACACCATGCAATACGTGCGGCCCGATATCCAGACGGTGTGCCTGGGCCAGGCCGCCTCCGCCGCCGCAGTACTGCTTGCCGCCGGCACCCCCGGTAAGCGGGCCGCCCTCCCCAACGCCCGCATCCTCATCCACCAGCCGGCCACTGAAGGTATCCGTGGACAGGTGTCGGACCTGGAAATTCAGGCCCGTGAAATTGAGCGAGTGCGTCGCCAGATGGAAGAGACTCTGGCCCGCCACTGCAACGTCAGCCCTGAGCAGGTGCGTGAAGACACCGAACGCGACAAGATTCTGACCGCCGCAGAGGCCAAAGACTACGGCATCATCGATACCGTCTTCGATTACCGGAAAGCCTCCGCTAAGAACTAACAAGAAGCGACTACGGTAAAAGTAATAGTGCCGCGACCCCTCCACCGCGAGTTGCGGACCCGCACCTCTACAGAACCCCGAAGGAGTAGCCGAGCCCGATGGCATATGTTGGCGATTCAAGCGATGTTCTGAAATGCTCTTTCTGCGGAAAGAAGCAGAGCCAGGTGAAGAAACTCATCGCCGGTGGCGGTGTGTACATCTGCGACGAATGCATTGACGTCTGCAACGAAATTCTGGAAGAGGAGTTGAACGACTCCACCCAGACCACCACCGGAAACGACCTGCCCACCCCCAAGGAGATCTGCGAGTTTCTCGACAAGTACGTCGTGGGCCAAGACGACGCCAAGCGCGTCCTCGCCGTCGCCGTCTATAACCACTACAAGCGCATTCGTGCGCTCGGCGGCCGACGTCCCCGCGAAGAAGATGTAGAGATTGCCAAATCCAATATTCTGCTGCTTGGCCCCACCGGCTGTGGCAAAACCTACCTGGCGCAAACCCTCGCCCGTATGCTCAACGTGCCCTTCGCCATCGCTGATGCCACCTCGCTTACCGAAGCTGGCTATGTCGGTGAAGACGTCGAAAACATCCTGCTAAAGCTCCTTCACGCCGCCGATAACGATGTGAAGCGCGCCGAAAAAGGCATTATCTACATTGATGAGATCGACAAGATCTCCCGCAAGGCCGAATCTGCCTCTATCACCCGTGACGTATCCGGAGAAGGAGTACAGCAGGCCCTCCTCAAAATCCTGGAAGGTACCGTCGCTTCCGTCCCCCCGAACGGCGGGCGCAAACATCCACACCAGGACTACATCAAGATTGACACCTCCAACATCCTTTTTATTGCTGCTGGCGCTTTCGCGGGTCTAGAGAAGGTTGTGGCAGATCGCGTTGGTAAAAAGGGCGTCGGGTTCGGTGCGGACCTCGTCACCGAGGAAGAAACCAAGTCCACCAACTACTTTAAGCTGGTGAAGCCGGAAGACCTCAGCAAGTTTGGGCTTATCCCCGAATTCATCGGCCGTCTTCCCGTCGTCGGCTCCGTCGAGCCCCTCGACAAGGATGCCCTTAAAGCTATTCTTACTGTGCCGCGAAATGCGCTGGTCAAGCAGTATCAGAAGCTTTTTGAGATGGATGGGGTAGAACTGGAGTTTACCGACGAAGCCGTGGACGCTTTGGCGGATCAAGCATTGGAACGCTCCACTGGTGCGCGCGGTCTGCGTGCCATCATGGAAGAAGTCCTCATGCCGATAATGTTCGAAATCCCCTCGGCAGAGGACGTGGAAAAGGTCACCATCACCCAAGAAACTGTTCGGGACAAGACCGCTCCGCATATTCAACGCCTCGACACTACCTCCATCGAGAAAAACGTCGGGTAGCCGCCCTCATAGTAGTTTCACCAGCCCACTGCAGCCGGGTTTTGCCCCGCGCGCAGTGGGCTGTGTTGTTCCTCACAAAAGGTGTTCAGTAGGGCATATTCAATGTTCACGAACCCGTCACCAAACCAGAAAATACTTGTGTGACCTGCGGTAACATTGGTCATGCCAAGCGACGATGTGGTTTTTCCCACAATTTCAGGTCGGTCACCTCCGACGACGCTTAGCAAACCAACCAAGATGGTGAGACACTAGAACCGCGCGACTCCACCCTCACCAGGTGAGTCCACTGATCGACGACAAAACATAGTTCGGATCCTGAAAGGACGTGTTTCCGAAGATGACTCAGCCCAAGAAGGTCACCGTCACCGGTGCCGCCGGCAATATCTCGTACTCCCTGCTGTTCCGCATCGCTGAAGGCGCCGTTTTCGGCCCCGACCAGCCCGTCGAACTGAACCTCCTGGAGATCACCCCGGCCCTCAAGGCTGCTGAAGGCGTCGCCATGGAGCTTGACGACTCCGCCTTCCCGCTCCTCGCTGGCATCAACATCTACGATGACGCCAACCAGGCCTTCGACGGTGCTAACACTGCCTTCCTGGTAGGTGCCCGCCCACGTGGTAAGGGTATGGACCGTGCCGACCTACTCGCTGCAAACGGCGCCATCTTCAAGCCGCAGGGCGAAGCCATCAACAACCACGCCGCAGATGACATCCGCGCCCTCGTAGTTGGCAACCCCGCCAACACCAACGCCCTCATCCTCAACCACTACGCCCCGGACGTACCGAACGACCGCTTCACCGCCATGATGCGCCTCGACCACAACCGCGCCCTCTCCATGGCCTCCAAGAAGCTCGACGTTCCGGTCGATGCGCTCACCAACATGACCGTGTGGGGCAATCACGCCAACACCCAGTTCCCCGACGTCACCTACCTCAAGGTGAACGGTGAAGCAGCCGCCGACAAGTTTGACGATGCCTGGCTTGCCGACGAATTCATCCCCAGGGTAGCCATGCGTGGCGGCGCCATCATCGAGGTTCGCGGTGCCTCCTCCGCCGCCTCCGCCGCCACCGGCGCCATCACCCACATGCGTGACTGGTACCAGGGCACCGCCGAAGGCGACTGGGTTACCGTTGCCCTCCCCTCCGACGGCTCCTACGGCATCCCCGAGGGCCTCATGTACGGCGTCCCCTGCACCTCCGACGGCACCAACTGGAACCGTGTCGAGGGCCTGGAAATCTCCGCTGCACAGGCTGAGCGCATGAAGATCAGCGCTGACGACCTCGAAGCGGAGCGCGCCGCAGTCAAGGAACTCGGCCTGCTCGACTAGTCGCCAACCGCGGTTTTCCGACCGCCCATTAACTCCTGGAATGCACCCGGTACCCACACCGGGTGCATCTCTTTTTCTCTGCCATGCCGCCCGTGCGCCCCCAGTTCGAAAGCAGCCCTGCAAACCGTTAAACTTGCAAGCGTGACCAGTGTAGAAAACTCCGCTCAGAATGCCCCTTCCACCTCCGTTGATCGCTCCGGCGAGCTCCCCAAATCGTGGGATCCCCGCGCCGTCGAGCCCAGCATGTACCAACGGTGGGTAGACGCCGGATACTTCCACGCTGACGTCAATAGCAATAAACCTCCCTACAGCATTGTGCTGCCACCCCCCAACGTCACCGGCAAACTCCACATGGGCCACGCCCTCGACCACACCCTCATGGATGCCCTCTGCCGCCGCAAGCGAATGCAAGGCTACGAGGTGCTCTGGCTCCCCGGCATGGACCACGCCGGAATCGCCACTCAATCCAAGGTAGAGCGGCAGCTCGCCGACCAAGGCATCGACTACCATGCCCTCACCCGCGAAGAATTTGTGGAGAAGGTGTGGGAATGGAAGAGCGAATACGGTGGCCTGATCGGTACCCAGATGCGTGCTATTGGTGACGGCCTCGACTGGGAACGCGAACGCTTCACTCTGGACGAAGGGCTATCCCGCGCCGTCCAAACCATTTTCAAGCGCCTCTACGATGCCGGCTATATCTACCGTGCCGAGCGACTCGTCAACTGGTCTCCGGTGCTGCAAACCGCCGTTTCCGACATCGAAGTGAAATACTCCGATGATGAAGGGGAACTGGTGTACTTTGCCTACGGCGAGATTGGCGCAGACGGAAAGCCAGTAGAGGGCAACAGCTTGGTCGTAGCCACCACTCGTATCGAAACCATGCTGGGTGACGTCGCCATCGCCGTCCACCCCGACGACGAACGCTACCAGCACCTGGTGGGTAAGGTGTTCCCGCACCCGTTACGCGACGATCTTACCCTTACTGTCATTGCCGACGACTACGTCGACATGGAATTCGGCACTGGCGCAGTCAAGATTACCCCCGCGCACGACCCCAATGACTTCGCCATGGGGCAGCGGCATAACCTCCCCATGATCAACATCATGGATGCTACCGCCCACATTGCCAATACTGGCACGCGCTTCGACGGCCTGAGCCGCGAAGACGCCCGCCCTGCGCTCACCGAAGCACTACGTGAACAAGGCCGCATCGTCAAGGAAGTGCGGCCCTACGTTCACTCCGTCGGCCACTCTGAGCGCTCCGGCGAAGCCATCGAACCACGTCTCTCTCTGCAGTGGTTCGTCAAAGTGGAGGACCTGGCCACCATGGCTGGCGACGCCGTACGCGACGGACTCACCACCATCCACCCTGCTTCCCAAGAACCTCGCTGGTTTGAGTGGGTCGACAATATGCACGACTGGTGCATTTCTCGCCAACTGAAGTGGGGCCACCGTATTCCCATTTGGTATGGTCCCGATGGCGAAATCGTCTGCTGTGGCCCCGACGACGAGCCCCCGGCCGGCTGGGAACAAGATCCAGATGTGCTCGACACCTGGTTCTCTTCCGGGCTCTGGCCCTTCTCCACGCTCGGCTGGCCCGACCGTACAGAAGATATCCAACGCTTCTACCCTACGAACGTCCTCGTTACCGGCTACGACATCCTCTTCTTCTGGGTTGCTCGCATGATGATGTTCGCTACCTTCGTCGGTAAAGAAGGTGCCACCGGCAAGGACGCTGGTGACATCGGCCCCATTCCCTTCACCGACGTCTTTCTCCACGGTCTGGTGCGTGATGAGCACGGCCGCAAGATGTCTAAGTCCCTCGGCAATGGCATTGACCCCCTCGACTGGGTAGAACGCTTCGGGGCAGACGCCCTGCGCTTCACTCTCGCCCGTGGCGCCAACCCCGGTGCTGACATTCCGGTGGGCGATGACAACTGCCAAGCCAGCCGCAACTTCGCCACCAAGCTCTTCAACGCCACCCGCTTTGCTCTCATGAATGGTGCCGAAGTAGGGGAGCTGCCAGACCGTGCTGAGCTCACGGATGCGGACCGCTGGATCCTTGACCGTCTCGAACAGGTGCGAGCCGACGTAGACTCTGGTCTGGAAGCCTACGAGTTCTCCAAAGCCTGCGAGGCGCTCTACCACTTCACCTGGGACGAGTTCTGCGACTGGTATCTGGAGCTGGCCAAGGCCCAGCTGGGGCGCCCCGAGGATAACCTGCCTAGCGCCCCCGCGACCCGCGTCGTACTCGGCCATGTGCTGAACACCCTGCTGCGCCTCCTGCACCCAGTCATGCCCTTCGTTACCGAGGCATTGTGGACCACCCTTACTGGGGAGGAATCACTGGTGGTCGCAGAGTGGCCTGGCGCCTACACCGCGAAACTCGACGAGACTGCCCTGCAGCGCATCACAGACCTGCAGAAACTCGTCACCGAGGTCCGTCGTTTCCGCGCCGATCAAGGTGTCAAGCCGTCCCAGCGGGTTCCCGCCCGCCTGGTGGGCGTCGCCGAAGCGGCCGATCTCGATAACCAAGTTGCAGCCGTTCGTTCACTCGCTCGACTAGAAGAGCCTGCCACGGACTTCAACGCCACCGCCTCGCTGGAAGTCCGACTCTCCCGTGCCACCGTGGTAGTAGAGCTTGACACTTCCGATACCGTCGATGTTGAAGCCGAACGGAAACGTATCGAGAAGGATCTGGCAGCAGCTCAGAAAGAACTCGACACCACCGGAAAGAAACTGGGCAACCAGAACTTCCTCGATAAGGCTCCGGCTGTGGTTGTGGACAAGATTAAGGCTCGCCGCGAGATTGCAGAAGCAGAAGTTGCCCGCCTGACCGAACGCCTAGCAGCATTGCCAGCCCGTAAGTAAGGCCTACCCAGCAGAACAGTGCTACGTTAGCTGCCCCGGCTCCACACCGGGGCACTAACCATACTGTCCGGACATAAAGCGAACCGCCACTGCCTAGAGGAGCATAGAACGATGAGCGATCTGCCGAAGAACCTCAACTATCGTGACGTCTACAACGCCGATGATCCACTAGCCTCCCTCCGCGCTGGTAACCCTGCTGCATTACCGGAGGCAGAAGCCTATCGCAACCTCATGGCAGGACATGCCCATGAGCAGAACCGAGACGAGCCATGCGCCTGCCAGACAGGGGGTAAGTTCGCCGACGCTGACGAGGTTGCCCGTGTAGCAGCGACAGAAGAAGCAGACTCGGCTGATGCCCTCGCCGAATACGTGTTCCGGGAGTCGGGACTCAATCTCGACGCGTTGGCGGCGGCTGCCGAACGCATCGTCGACCAGGCGTCTGACGGGGATGATGACGAGTTCAACCCTGAAGCCCCGTTCGGGCTGCGGCGTCTTAATCCGCTCCTGGACGAAGACGGCGTGCTCACACCGGAGGTTCAACAGAATCTGCGGGACCTCCTCTCCCAATTTGACGAAGAACAAATGGATGCGCTGGCTCAAGCTCTGGACGCCTACAACTTGGCGCATGTGGGGGAAGACTCTGACGACACCGACAGTATTTCGGGGGAGGACCTGTACGGTGACTATACCGGGCGTATCGACATCGACACCGGTGACAGCATCCCGGACCTCACCGTCTACGACGAGGAAGACGATCCCAGCAGCTACCAGGTAGAGAAACCCTCCGCGGAGGACTTTGCCGCCCTGGCTGCCGTGGAGGCAGAACTCGATACCCGGTGGGGAGAACGACAGATTGCACCCGACCTCTCCCGTATGGAGCGGTTGATGGATATGTTGGGCCATCCGGAACAGGCTGCGCCGGTTATCCAAGTGGCAGGTACCAACGGAAAGACCTCCACAGCCCGCATGATTGACGCCCTACTGCGGGCCATGGGTCAGCGAGTGGGACGTACCACCAGCCCCCACCTGCAGATTGCCACCGAGCGCATTAGCGTCGACGGTGTCCCCATCAGTCCTCGCCGTTACGTTGAGGTATGGCAGGACCTCAAACCTTTCGTCGAGATGGTTGATGCCTGGTCAGTGGAGCAGGGCGGACCACGCATGACCAAGTTCGAAGTGCTTACCGCGATGGCCTACTGCTGCTTCGCCGATACTCCCGTAGATGTTGTCGTGGCAGAAGTGGGGATGGGCGGACGCTGGGATGCGACGTCGGTGGCACGTGCCGAAGTGGCGGTTGTCTGCCCGATCGGCATGGATCACATGGATTACCTGGGCGACACTATCGAGAAGATCGCCGCAGAGAAGGCGGGCATCATTAAGCCCACTGAGGGGGAAAACACCCCTCACAATCCGCACGGGACTGTTGCCGTCATCTCCCACCAAGAACCCACCGCACTGCATGTTCTGCTGGAACAGGCGGTGCAGGCGAATGCGGTGGTTGCCCGGCAAGGGCTGGAGTTTGAAGTGTCCGCCTGCCAGCCGGCCGTGGGAGGCCAGCTGATCTCTATCCAGGGTCTCTCCGGCAGCTATGACGACATTTTCCTGCCTCTCTACGGTGAGCACCAGGCGGAGAATGCGGCAGTGGCATTGGCGGCGGTAGAGGCATTCTATGGGGCCAGTTACGAAAAGCCCCTCTACGACCAGGCAGTGCACAATGGATTTCAGGCGGTTCAGTCACCTGGACGGCTGGAGCGTGTGCGTACCGCTCCTACCGTGTTGCTTGATGCCTGCCACAATCCGCATGGGGCAAAGGCACTCGCACGCGCCCTCGACACGTGCTTCGAGTTCAACCGGTTAGTGGGTGTACTGGCCATTCTGGGCGATAAAGATGCCCGGGGCATTCTCGAGGCGCTGGAACCGGTACTGGACAAAGTCATCCTTACTACCAACAGCAGCCCGCGAACCCTCCCAGTTGAGGATCTCGCAGAAATCGCTCGGCAGGTCTTTGACGCCGAGCAGATTGATACCGCGCCGACCCTCGCGGATGCGATTGCTCTTGCGACTGTAGAAGCCGAGAACATTGATGAGAATGGTGTGATGAGCGGGGCTGGGGTCATTGTTACCGGCAGTGTGGTGACGGCGGGAGAAGCTCGCTCACTATTCCGCAAAGCCCCTGCTTAAACTTCCGTTGGACAGCACGTGTCGACACGGTGACGAATCACCATCGGACAACTGAGAAGTACAGCATTGTTGCACGTTAGGCTGGTGCTCAGGAATGTCTTGTGGATGAGTGATGAAGCGCGGATTATTAGGGAATAACCCGCTTTCCGTTACTATATGCATATGACAGAACAGACTTTCTTTATGATCAAGCCGGACGGTGTGAAGCGCGGCTTGGTAGGCGAAGTTCTTCGCCGCATTGAGAACAAGGGCCTCACGATTGCGGCCCTTGAGCTCCGCCACGTTTCGGAGGAGCTAGCCGAACAGCACTATGCCGAACACAAAGGTAAGGACTTTTACCAGCCACTGGTGGACTTCATCACCTCTGGACCGGTTGTTGCTGGTGTTTTGGAAGGCCCGTCTGCCATTGCCGCCTGGCGCCAGCTGTGCGGCGGAACTGACCCCGTTGCCAAGGCCGCGGCCGGATCTATCCGCGGTGATTACGCCCTTATCACCCGTGAAAACCTGGTTCATGGCTCGGACTCACCAGAGTCTGCTAAGCGGGAAATTTCCACGTGGTTCCCGGATTTTCCGCTCGACTAACAACTCTCAATCGTTTCTTTTTCCCTCACAATCAGATCTCCCGTGTGAAGCCGGTGTAGAGAACGTTTCGACGTTTTTGCGCCGGCTTCGGTGTATTGGGGCATTGTGTGACACAATGGGGGAGTCGCCAATCACATTTCTAAGGTGTCAGCGCCGCCTTTCGGGGCGAGCCGCGTTTCCCTTCCGTGTCTGGCGTCGCCTGGAAACGGCGCAGCGTCACACCCCGACGACCACTGCTTATGGCAGCTGAACTGCAGCCGACTGGGCCAAGAGACCATCCGATATTTCAATACACCCCTCTGTGTGGCCGCTCGGTACCGATGCGCCCGGAGGTAAAGGAGATAGTGTGCTGCCAGAAAGCACCACGGTAGAAGCTGTACTTGCAGACTTACCTCAGAAAATCCGTGTCCACGTCCTCGCTAAGCGCCTGGGCATGGCGTCAAAAGAACTGATTGCCGCGCTTGCCCAGCAAGGCGTCACCGTCACATCTGCTCAGTCCAGCGTGACGTCTGACTTTGCTGCCCAATTCGTGGCCACCCTACTCGCCGACACACCCGCAGAACCCGTACCAGCTGACGATGCCGCCACCACCGCATTTGAGTCGGAACCTTCTGCATCTGCGACGGACGATACGGCGGATGCCGCTTCGGCAACAGCTAGCCCGTTCATGAACCCCTTTATTGCGGCCGAGCATGCCGAACCTATGACGACTCCGCTCCCGCAAGATCCCTTCACCACCGGTGCTGTCGCGAACCCCTTCGCCGTGAACGCCATGCTGCAGGCAACTGCGCCTATCGTAGTCACCGCCCAGGATATGGGCAGGGATGAGTCCGGTGAGAAGGACACCGCAGACCAGGAAGAGAACGACTCCCGGCACAGTGATGACGAGAGTTCGTCCTCTGCTCGCCGACGCCGTCGCCGCGGACGACGAGGCCGTGGCCGTGGGCGTGGTGATGACTCCGATAGCGCCGAAGACTCGGCGGAGGACAGCACGAGCGACGCGGACACCACCGACCGGGCAGACAACACCGCCCAATCTGGCTCCAAGAGCGGACGATCGGGCGACAAGAAAAAGATGCACAAGCAGGCTTCTCCTGCCGAACCGGAGGAGAATGCCTCTACGGCAACTGATGCTGGGGACGCCGAGGCCGCAGACGATGGGGGAGAGGACGCTTCCTCAACTCACCGGCGTCGCCGGCGTCGTCGCCGCAGCGATGTCGATACCGACGACAATACAGAGGACGATCCACCGAACACGGTAGTGCATGAACGCGGCAGCACCCGCCGTCGCCGTACCTCCGGCTCGGACGAAGTCCAGGGCATTTCCGGCTCTACCCGGCTCGAAGCCAAGCGTCAGCGCCGTCGTGAAGGACGTGACAACGCTCGCAACCGCATCCCTGTACTCAGCGAGGCTGAGTTCCTTGCGCGCCGTGAATCTGTCGAACGCACCATGGTGGTGCGGGAGAAGGAGCGGTCCGACCACCCAGGAGTTACCACCCAGGTGGGCGTGTTGGAAGACAACATTCTGGTCGAGCACTTCGTCACTTCCGACAGTCAGGCATCCATGGTGGGCAATATCTACCTGGGCCGCGTACAAAATGTACTGCCCAGCATGGAAGCTGCCTTCATCGACATCGGACGAGGTCGCAACGCGGTGCTCTACGCCGGGGAGGTGAACTGGGCTGCTGCTGGACTGGGAGGCAAGTCCCGAAAGATCGAGCAGGCTCTCTCGACCGGCGATATGGTGCTGGTGCAGGTTTCCAAGGACCCTATTGCCCATAAGGGTGCGCGTCTGACGACCCAGATTTCAATGGCTGGACGTTACCTGGTGTACGTGCCGGACGGAAGCAGCGCCGGAATTTCCCGTAAGTTGCCCGATACGGAGCGCAAGCGCCTGAAAGGCATTCTCAAGAATATTGTTCCCGGTGACGCCGGGGTGATAATTCGCACTGCTGCTGAGGGGGCCTCGGAGGAGGACCTCAAGCGCGATATCGACATGCTGCATCAACAGTGGCTGTCGGTACAGCAGGCCGCCGAGGAAGCTCAGCAGAAAGCTGACGGCAAGGCTCGCACCCTGCATGAAGAACCCACCATGTTGGTAAAGGTTGTGCGGGACCTCTTCAATGATGACTTCAAGAAGCTCGTGGTGGAAGGGGAGCGTGCCTGGGAGACCATCACTCGTTATGTCCAGAAGGTGGCACCACAGCTGGAACAACGGCTGGAACGTTGGGAGAACACGGGAGTGGATGTCTTCCAGGCCTACCGTGTCGACGAGCAGCTGGCTAAGGCTCTTGATCGGAAAGTGTGGCTGCCTTCTGGCGGTACTCTCGTCATTGACCGCACTGAAGCCATGACGGTTATCGACGTCAATACCGGTAAGTTCACGGGCTCGGGTGGAAACCTGGAAGAGACCGTCACCAGAAACAACCTTGAAGCCGCTGAAGAAATTGTACGCCAGCTGCGACTACGCGACATTGGCGGCATTGTCATTATCGACTTCATTGATATGGTGCTGGAATCGAACCGGGATCTGGTGCTGCGTCGTGTCCGGGAAGCGCTCGGCCGCGACCGTACCCGCCACCAGGTTTCCGAAGTTACCAGCCTGGGTCTCGTCCAGCTGACTCGCAAACGCCTGGGTACTGGCCTGCTTGAGGCATTCTCGAAGCCATGTCAGCACTGCTCCGGCACCGGCTACATCCTGCAAGAGGATCCGGTGGAGTCCATCACCAGTGGTAACAACGCAGAAGATCTGCGCGGTGGGCGACGTCGCAAGGGCCGCAATGCGGACAAGCAGGAGAAGGACGAGACGGCAAAGGGCGGAAAGTCGAAGGACAAGGACTCCGCTGATAAGGACATGTCGTCTAAGGGGGGCAACGGTGGTAAAGACCATCAGGGCCCCAACCCCAGCGAGCATCCCATGATGAAGGCGATGGGTCGGAAGAAGGATGAGGGTTCCACTGTCACAGACACCACACCCCAGGTCACCGCTGACACATCCCAGCTAGACTCCATTGCCAGCGAGAGTGGCGAGCAGGACAGCCAGCAGACGGTAACTGTGAACGCTGAAGCAGAGTCGGCAGCGACGAGCAACGCAGCAAATAATGCTGTTGCTGCAGACACCGCCGATGAGTCCAAAGAACCTACTGCACGGCGGCGCCGTCGGCGCGGACGCCGGCATGGCACCCGCCCCGAACAACACAACGATGAGGCAGACCTGTCTGCCGAGGGCGAGAGTGCGGAAGCTGCCACTCCCTCCGACAGCACAGCCTCTACTGAGACTGCAGCGGACCGCCCTCAAGGTGAGCGCTCAGACAAGAAATCGGGGAAGAAGGAAGGCCAGAAAGCGAGCCAACAGAGTGATGCCAAGGATGCACGCCCTGCAGAGGCGCCCACTTCGGCACGCGATGCTGAGCTCTCTCGCCCAGCGGGGATCGCACCTTCATCTTTGCCGTCGGTAGCCGAGGTGGCGGTCCCAGAGACAGCAACTCCTCGCAAGCGTCGCGGAGCACGTCGTGCCACCCAGGCAGCCGGTTCGGCTACCGCACATGCGGTATCGGCGGCTCCCGCGGAGAGGAAAGAAGTGGTCTCCGGCGTGCTAGCAGCTGTTCCAGTGGCGGTAAATGCCAGTGTGGAGGAAAAGGCGCCACGACGCGTACGTCGCCGTGCCACTCGCTCTTCCTAGTCAGTTTGATTTCCGCCTGTTAAAACGAGTAATCTTGACAGGTCGCCATTCAACGGGTGAATACTCACGTCAACAGCTGCTCTGATGCACTATTGGAGTGCCCAGTGAGGAAACCTAACTCTCCCGCCAGTGGCAAGAAACTAGTCCAGTCGAATAGCCATCCGGTTGTTCGAGAAGAAACAACACTTTTAAGGGGACGCCCTCCGATGTACGCGATCGTCAAGACCGGCGGAAAGCAGTACAAGGTTGCCGAAGGTGACCTCGTCAAGGTCGAGAAGATCGAGGGAGAGCCGGGCACTGCGGTCTCGCTTTCCCCGGTCCTCGTCGTTGATGGCTCTACCGTAACTTCGGATGTTGACAACATCTCCGTGGCTGCTGAAATTGTCGAGCAGACCAAGGGTCCGAAGATTCGCATCCGCAAATTCAAGAACAAGACCGGTTACCAGAAGCGCCAGGGTCATCGTCAGCCGCTCACCGTGCTGAAGATCACCGGCATCAAGTAACACCGAAATTCCTTTAAGGAGAAGCAAATGGCACATAAGAAAGGTGCATCTAGCTCGCGCAACGGCCGCGACTCTAATGCCCAGCGCCTCGGTGTGAAGCGCTTCGGTGGTCAGCTCGTCAACGCAGGCGAGATCCTGGTCCGCCAGCGCGGCACCCACTTCCACCCCGGCGTCAACGTCGGACGTGGCAAGGACGACACCCTCTTCGCTCTCGCTGCCGGCGCCGTCGAATTCGGCACCAAGCGTGGCCGTCAGATGGTGAACATCGTTCCTGCCGAGGCAGAGGCCTAAGAAACCTCACCACATCTTTTTCAACAGGGGCGGGCTGGGCAACAACACCCAAGCCCGCCCTTGCTGTATATCTCAAAAGAGACGCCTAACCATCCACATAACGGAGAAGACGATGGCACGCTTCATCGACCGAGTAACCCTACATGTTGCCGCCGGCCACGGCGGAAACGGTTGTGCCTCCGTCCACCGCGAGAAGTTTAAGCCACTCGGTGGGCCAGACGGTGGAAACGGGGGGCGCGGTGGTGACGTCGTCCTCGTCGTTGACCCCCAAGTTCATACCCTGCTTGACTTCCATTTCAGCCCGCACGCAAAAGCGGAAAAGGGACAGCCGGGCATGGGCTCCAACCGTAATGGAGCACAAGGCGCCGACCTTGTTCTCAAAGTACCCGATGGAACTGTCGTCACCACCCCGGATGGTGAGTTACTGGCGGACCTCACTGGTGCCGGAACCGAGTTCATCGTCGCCAAAGGTGGCAATGGTGGCCTAGGTAACGCTGCACTGATCTCCAAAACCCGCAAAGCTCCCGGTTTTGCCCTGCTGGGTGAAGAAGGTGAAAGCTGCGATGTGGTACTTGAGCTAAAATCTGTGGCCGATGTGGGTCTGGTGGGATTCCCATCAGCTGGAAAATCGTCGCTCATTAGTGTGCTTTCCGCTGCCAAACCGAAGATTGCAGACTACCCCTTCACCACTCTGCAGCCGAACTTGGGGGTGGTGACTGCCGGTGACATCACCTACACTATTGCCGATGTTCCCGGCTTGATCCCCGGCGCCGCTGAAGGGCGTGGGCTGGGTCTCGACTTCCTCCGTCATATCGAACGCACTGCGGTGCTCGCCCACATTGTCGACTGTGCCACCTTGGACCCTGGACGGGACCCAGTGAGTGATGTGGATGCCCTGGAAGCCGAATTGGCCGCCTATCAACCTGCCCTCGAGGGCGACATGGGGTTGGGAGACCTGGCTGATCGTCCCCGCATCGTCGTGCTCAATAAAGTCGACGTTCCCGAAGCAAAGGAACTTGCCGAGTTCGTTAAGGACGAATTCACTGCGCGTGGCTGGCCTGTCTTCGAGATCTCCGCGGTGAGCCGAGAAGGGCTGAAGGAACTCTCCTTCGCCCTCGCCGAAATGGTCCAAACCTATCGTGAAGAGCATCCGGTGGAGCAGGAGAAACGCGTCTACGTACGTCCGCAGATGAAGGAAGACGATAGTTTCCGTATTGTTCGCGACCCGGAAATCGCCGGTGGGTTCATTGTGGACGGTGTAAAGCCGGCTCGCTGGGTGGCGCAGACTGCTTTTGATAATGATGAGGCAGTGGGGTTCCTGGCGGACCGGTTGGCGAAGTTGGGGGTGGAAGAGGCACTGGCGGAAGCTGGAGCAGTTCCAGGTTGTTCCGTCACTATTGGGGACGTGTGCTTCGATTGGGAGCCCAGCACTCTGGCCGGTGTCGACATGACACCCACTGGCCGTGGTACCGACGTTCGCCTGGACCACAACACGCGAGTGAGTGCGAAGGAACGTCGCCATGCGAAGCGTATTCGCCACGGTCTTGCCGATGAAGACTCCGATATGAACGACGAAAGTACCTGGTAGAAAAGAATGTCCGGTTCGCAGTCCGTGCCCCAGCAGGCTTCCTCCTCCCTGGATCCCGCCACGCAGCAACGTGTGTTGTCCTCACCTACCCGGGAGGCGATCCGCACGGCACGTCGTGTGGTCGTCAAAATTGGGTCATCGTCTATCTCCCATCCCGATGGCGGGTTAGATCGCGACAAGCTCGATAAGCTGGCGACGGTGCTGGAAGAGCGCATGAGTGCTGGATCCGATGTTTTCGTGGTCTCGTCGGGTGCAATCTCTGCCGGTATTACCCCTCTCAAACTGCATAAGCGTCCACGGGACATTGCCACCAAACAGGCTGCTGCTGCGGTTGGGCAGGTGGAACTTGCGAAAGCGTGGGGAGAGTCCTTCGACCGATATGGGCGCACGGTGGCACAGGTGCTGTTGACCGCGAGTGACTTAGGAAAGCGCGATCGGGCTCGGAATGCGCAGAATACTCTGGATCGAATTCGCCTGCTGCATGGTGTTCCCATCATCAACGAAAACGACACGGTTGCGACGGACGAGATTCGCTTTGGCGACAATGATCGGCTTGCGGCTCTAGTGGCACATTTGGTGTCTGCCGATGCGCTAGTTCTGTTGTCTGACGTAGATGGTCTTTATGATTCTGATCCTCGTCAGGGCAATGCCACCTTTATCCCCGAGGTTGCCCACCCTGCTGTTATTGATGGAGTGGAAGCGGGCGACGGAGGTGCGCTGGGGACGGGCGGAATGGCCTCTAAACTCTCCTCTGCGCTCCTCGCTGCCGATGCAGGTGTTCCCGTCTTGTTGGCAGCATCTCACGAGGCTGACGCTGCGCTCCGAGATGCTTCTGTAGGGACGGTTTTTGCGGCGCGGCCGAAGCGTATGACCGCCAAGAAATTCTGGGTGCGTTACTCCGCAGATAACGCCGGCACGCTCATCGTGGACGAAGGCGCGGCTGCGGCGGTACGGCGGCGCCGTAGTTTGCTGGCCGCTGGCGTGGTGACGGGGGAAGGCGACTTCCATGGGGGAGATGTGGTGGAAGTACGTACTCGGGCAGGGGAGCTAGTGGGGCGCGGCATTGTGTCCTATGCGGCAGGGGAGATGGAGTTCATGTACCGCATGAGTACGGATGAGCTTCCTAAAGATATGCACGCCCCGGTCATCCATGCGGACGATCTAGTGTTGGCCTGAGACGAGGTGCTGTGAGGGCATCGAGACTGTTAGTGGTCATATGTTCAGTGTTGCTATGAATAGTCTATGAATTCATGGTGGCCTAGCGATGGGTTACGGATGAAGATTACGTGATCTACCAGCTAGTTTTTGCGCATATGGCAGTCAGCAGGAGTACGTTCGTGAGTATGAGCGAAACAACAACTTCCACGATTACTCGCCGGTCCTTCTTAACCGGTTCAGCTGCCCTCGGTCTAGGGGTGGCCACTAGTCTCACTCTGCCTGGACCACAGGCCTCCGCCGCCACCGTCAACGATGCCCTCATCCCTGCCGCCCCCAAAGCGGCGGCAGGAGACCGTGTGACAGTCACAGACCTTGAAGTCATGACCGTTACCCCCACGAGCATCACCTTCTCCTGGAGTACCTTCAAAGAGCCCCACACAGACCACGTCCTTCCCAATGATCGTGTTGCCTCTGACGGTGAAGTGTGGCTTGCCCGCTCCGACGTCAAGCAACCCCTTCGCTGCGTCCACAAGTCCTACTCCAAGACTGGGTTCCACTACGTCACTATTCAAGGCCTCAAACCCAATACCCAGTACCGCTTTGAATGCCGCTCCTTCGGAAAGAAAGCCGAACCCGGACTCTGGTTCACCAACATCTTTGATGAACCCGAAGTCACCGGAGTCATCACCACCCTTGCCCAGCCCACCGGCAAATATATTCAGACTGTCGCCGTCGCCAACGATATCCACATCGGCAAGAGCGGCGACTCCATCAACTCGACCCCCTGGTCGGAAATCATGGTCTCCTCCATGCTCGCCGAAGTAAAGCGCCGCAACATCGCCCGCATTTACGTCAACGGTGACCTCTGTGACCACGGCATACTCGAAGAAGCCAAGACGCTGCGCCGCATCATGGACACTTTCGGCGGATACCAGAAGGACTATTTCTTGGTCCGCGGCAACCACGATGGATACGGTATGGAAGGCTACGATCGTAAACCCGCGTCGACCTTCGATCCCATTCATGCTGTCTTCCCTAATCACAAGCTCCAAACCACCTGGTCGACCCTGGACAAGAAGCTGCGCGTGGTGGGAATCGATGGCTCGCACCCTGGAAAAGACGGTGGTGAACTCACAGAGGCCAACTACCGCAGCATCGAAAAAATCCTGCTCTCCGACCCTCAGCGTCCCACCCTGGTGCTCTCGCACTTCCCAGTGACGGAAGAAGCTGCACTCACCAACGTTGGCCAGCGGCCCTTCATCTACAACAAGAAGGACTCCATGCGCCTGCAACGCCTCTTCCAAAAAGCACCTGGTGTGTTCTTCATGGCTGCCGGCCACACTCACCGTGCTCACCGGGATGCTGCTGATCTGCCCGGTGGTCCACAGTTTGCGCAGTTCTGCGCCAGCACCCCATTCCCCGGTGGTTTCACCCTCATGGACATCTACGAAGGCGGCTACACCGTTACCTTCCACCGTGCCCCCACCGCACAAGCTCTCCAGCAGGTCGCACTTAACCGCTACAAGGAGGCTCTCGGCTTCTACGGGGAGTACACCATCTCCCGCATGCAGGACCGCTGCTTCACCGTGAAACGAGACATGTCCGCCCTGTCATAGTGGCTACAATGGTGGGTATCTCTAGCGTCAACTGACGGGTAGGTACCTTCACTATGGGAAAACTCCGCCTAGCGACGGCTGCTGAGAAAACGGTCACTATCGCGCTGGTGATATTTGGCCTTGCCACCCTCATCGGCATGATTCTCATGTGGCCTTCAGACAAGTCCGTGACGGTCGACGACACCCTCAAACAGTCCATCGGCATGAACGACAGTCTGGTCTATGGGAAGGCTCTGGAGGAAGGGCAAACAGCCTGCAATAACGTCCTCTTCGGGCGTCCCATGAATGTGCAGCCGCACTTCCCCGCAGGATCCTCCTTCAAGCCCTCAGAAGGGGCCGTGAAAGGCCAATGCCCCGCCATCGTCGTGGAGATCCGCACTGGCGAAAACGCCTCCCAGTATGTGGTTCTCAACAATCGCGTGGTGGGCGACTCCGTCATGGTGAAACCAGGCGACCAAATCCGTATGGCGCAAGACAAGTCCGCGGGGAATACCCGCTACGTCTTTGAAGACATGGATCGGCGTGCTTCCCTCGCCATCTGGCTGGGGGTGACCATCCTCATTGTGCTCCTGGCCGGCTCTTGGAAAGGCCTGCGAGCCGTCATTGGTGTCATCGTCACCCTGGCAGTAGTGGTGCTATGGATGCTGCCCTCCATCCTCTCGGGGCACCCCGTTATCCTTGTTGCCGTATGCGGCTCCTCCCTCGCACTCTTCCTCGTGATGTTCTTCGTCCATGGGCTCAGCTGGAAAACCGCCTCGGCGCTACTGGGCACACTGATATCCCTGTTGGGCGCTGTCACCATGAGCCAATTGGCAGTACAGACGGCGCACATCACCGGGATGTCAGAAGACCAGAACGTCACCATGCAGATGTACATGGGGCAGCTGCCAGTTGTCGGTCTCGTCATCGCCGGATTCATCATCGGCACCATTGGTGTGCTGAACGACGTCACCATCAGCCAGGCAGCTACTGTATACGAGCTGGCAGAAATGGATCCCACTGCATCGGCCAGCCGCGTGTTCAGTGGTGCAATGCGGGTGGGTCGTGACCATATCTCCTCCATGCTCTACACCTTGGTGCTGGCCTACACCGGCTCGGTGCTGCCGCTCCTCCTCCTCATCCAACAGTCCTCCCGCGGCATGTGGGAGGTCCTCAACGGTGAAGTGATAGCCGTGGAGATCCTCCGCTCGATTGTTGGTGCCATTACCCTGGCATTATCCTTCCCACTCACCAACGCCATCGCCACCTGGTTAGCAGTTCCGCACAAGCATGGGCGGGAAGAGGATATCGTTCCTGCCACAGTGGGGGCCCTTATCAACTCCACAGAAAAATCTGACGACGAGCCGCTCTCACACCCCATCTCCGCTCCCCAAGAATCCGGGGAAGAAGAAATTGTCGAAGCGGAGATCGTCCCACCCAGTAGGGGAGGCTACCCACACCACGACAACTACCATCGGCCTGCCGATCCACACTCCCGTCCCACCGACGGCTACCCGCGGCCGCAGGGCGGATTCCAACGAGTTGGTGACGGACACCTGGTGACCGGTGACGGTTACCTCACCAGTGGCGACCGCGGCTACGTTACCTATACACCCCCCATTGTTACAAGCACTGCCACCTCTTCAGGAGATGCTCCCACTATTTCCGACTACCAGCCGCGCCGCGTCCGGCCAGCTGGCTCCGATAATGACATTAGCGGCTACCACACTGGAGAGCGCTACACCACCGGAAACGACAGTGGGGACGAGGGAACCCCTGCCCGGCACGGCCGGCACTCCCGCTAATATTCATTACCGGAGGATTCTTAAACGGGGGCACGGGGAAGTCGAGAAGCCTGACGAACGCTACGAAAAATCGACCTCCCACACGTCCGAGTTGCCAGAAACTTGCCGGAAGGGCTCCCGTGCACGCCCGCCTCTTCCAACAGGAACGGTAGGCTAGACAGCATGACCGCTACTGATGAACTGCGCGAGGAAACTCTCGCCGCCGCTGCCCGTTCCAAAGCCGCCTCGCGGGCTATTGGCCTGCTTACCACTACGCAGAAGAACGAAATCCTGCAGACTGCCGCCGCTACCCTTCTCGATCGGGCCGACGAAATCTTGGCTGCCAACCGGGAGGATATTGAGATCGCCCGTAGTAAAGGCACCAGCAACGCCATGATCGATCGTCTCGAGCTCGACCAGGCCCGCATCGAAGGCATCGCCGGAGGTCTTACCCAAGTAGCTGGTCTGCCCGACCCCGTTGGTGAAGTGCTTCGCGGCCGCACACTCGGTAATGGTCTCAAACTGCGGCAGGTTCGCGTCCCGCTGGGCGTTATTGGCATCGTCTATGAAGCCCGCCCGAACGTCACCGTTGATGCGTTCGGCCTCGCCCTCAAATCGGGAAACGCGGTCATCCTCCGCGGCTCCAAGTCTGCAGCAGGTTCGAACGCTGCTCTTGTCGCGATCCTGCGAGACGTGCTCACCTCCTGCGGGGTACCCGCGGATGGCGTCCAGCTCATCAGCTCAGCATCCCACGACACCGTCACCCACCTCATTCAGGCACGTGGACTAGTCGATGTCGTCATCCCGCGCGGCGGCGCCAACCTCATCAATGCAGTTGTTCAGAACGCCACCGTTCCCACCATCGAAACAGGCACCGGTAACTGCCACATCTACCTCCACTCAGCCGCAGACCTGGAAATGGGTATCGCCTGCATGCTCAATGGCAAGACGCGTCGCTGTTCCGTATGCAACGCCACCGAAACCGTCTTGGTCGACAAAGGCCTGGGAGACGACGGACTGCAGGCAGTGCTCGACGCGCTGAAAGGCGCCGGTGTCACCGTCCATGGGGATCTCCCCGGCCTGGTTCCGGCCACCGACGAGGACTGGGGCAGCGAATACCTCAGCATGGACATTGCACTCAAAGTGGTCGATGGTCTGGATGAAGCCGTCGACCACATCAATACTTGGGGTTCTGGGCACTCGGAATCCATCATCACCCGGGATGTTACCGTTGCTCAGCAGTTCACCGACCGTGTCGATGCAGCAGCCGTCTACGTCAACACCTCCACTGCCTTCACCGACGGCGAACAGTTCGGCATGGGCGCCGAGATGGGTATCTCCACCCAGAAGCTCCACGCACGCGGCCCCATGGCACTCCCAGAATTGACCAGCGCCAAGTGGGTCATTTGGGGCACTGGTCAAACCCGACCCTAGGTACACAATGACGGATAGCACAAGGCATTCTCCCGCCACCAGCCGCCTCGGCATTATGGGTGGCACTTTCGACCCCATCCACCACGGTCACCTGGTGGCAGCCAGCGAGGTCGCTGCTCGCTTCGATCTCGATGACGTCGTCTTCGTCCCCACCGGCGAACCGTGGCAAAAACACGGGCGGCGGGTGAGCTCGGGGGAAGACCGCTATCTCATGACGGTGATCGCCACCGCCTCTAACCCGCGCTTCTCGGTGAGCCGCTGCGACCTTGATCGGCAGGGGCCAACGTACACCATTGATACGCTGCACGATATCCAATCCCAGCACCCGGAAAGCGAACTCTACTTCATAACCGGCGCCGATGCCCTTTCCAAAATTGTGACGTGGCTGAACTGGGAAGAGCTTTTCGACATGGCGCACTTCGTTGGTGTCACACGCCCCGGTTACACTATTGATGAAGAGTTACAGCGTCGCCTTCCGGAAGGCCGTGTCACTCTTCTCGAGATTCCTGCTCTGGCGATCTCATCGACCGAATGCCGGCGTCGCACTGAGGAGGGGATGCCCGTGTGGTACCTCGTTCCCGATGGTGTTGTGCAGTACATTGCAAAGCGCAACCTGTACCGGTCAGATGATTCTGCGCGTGCCGATGGCACCGCTGTCGCAACTGCCCCCGTTCCTATGCCCCCCGATGCTTACACCACTATTTCGAAGGAGAATGCGTGACAGCCTCTGCTAACGCAATCGAGATCGCTACCTGGGCGGCCCAAGCCGCAGACAGCAAGAAAGCCGAGAATATTCGCATCGTCGATGTGTCGGAGCGACTTGCTATCACTGATTGTTTCGTCATTGCCTCCGCCGACAATGAGCGCCAAGTCAATGCCATTGTGGACGGTGTAGAAGAAGACCTGCTCAAGCGCAAGGTCAAGCCTGTCCGCCGGGAAGGCGGCAAAGAAGGCCGTTGGACCCTCCTTGACTATGTGGATGTCGTCGTCCACGTCCAGCATGCTGACGAACGCGAGTTCTACGGTCTCGACTCCCTGTGGAAAGATTGCCCCGAAATCTCCTGGGGGCCTGCAGTAGATGACGCTACCGCAGGCGACACTGTAGAAGCTGAGGCCGCAGAGGGATAACTGTGTCCTTCCGCCGACTCATACTTCTCCGGCATGGGGAAACCGAGTTCAATCGTGCCCGCCGCATGCAGGGCCACCTCGATGTGGTACTGACCGCTCGCGGGCGAGAACAAGCCAGCCGCGTTGCCCCAGTGCTCGCTGCCAAACATCCCCTCGCCATAGTGAGTTCCGATGCACAGCGGGCCACCCAAACTGCCCAAGCGATAAGCGACCTGTGTGGTGTGCCCGTGCAGCTTGATAGCCGCCTTCGGGAAACCGATATGGGCGCATGGACGGGACTCGACCATGCGGAAGTGGAGGCCCACTGGCCCGGGGACCGCCCGAAATGGCGTTCCGACCCCACCTTTGCTCCCCCCGGTGGAGAAACCCGTTTGGCAGTAGCGGCGCGCGCCATGAACGTTGTCCGTGACCTCCACCGAACCCTCACTGGCTGGGGCCAGGATGACCGTCCTGTCCTTCTTGTCGCCCACGGAGGAACATTTTTGGCCTTAGCCGCCGCGCTCATCGACTCACCGCTGCAGAACTACGCCACATTCTCCGCGTTGGGAAACACCTCCTGGTCCCAATTCACGGAGTGGCCGCAATACTTCACCGAAGCAGATCTCGACCAGCATCCCGCAGCAGCTGGCCCTCGTATCCCCGCGCTTCCACCCATCCAACCCGGCTACCAGTGGCGGGTCGATATCTGGAACTCCACTACTCACTTGGGAAATGACGCGTTCTGATGACAGACCAGCCGGCCCATCACGACACTACTGCGGAACGTCAGGCGTTAGCCGCCTATGATGTGTCCGCACAACATCAACACACCAAGCTTGTCGTCTTTGGCGACTCCCTCACCCACTTCGGGCCGGAAGGTGCCCTACCGCCCCACGATTTGCGTCTCTGGCCGGCAGCACTCGCCCACGACATGGGCCTTGAGCTAGCGCTCTTTGCGGAAGCTGGTTGGACCACCCGCCAAGGATGGTGGGCTATCACTCGAAACCCCACTATTTGGGAAGCCATCGCTGAATCTTCCGCTGTGGTCCTTGGGTTATGCAGTATGGACTCCATGCCCTCTCCGCTACCCACCGCATTGCGCGAAGGACTGCGATATATTCGCCCCCCGCGCTTACGTCGAGCCGTACGGAAGGGCTATCTGGCGCTGCAACCTCAACTGTCCCCCTATCTGCCATGGCAGGCGCTTCCTCCCCATCTCACGGTGGAGTACCTAGAACGGATGCGTAACGCCATCACAGTGGTGCGCCCCGACGTCCCCCTCGTCGCTGTCACACCCTGCGGCCATTGGGGCAAATCCTATGGTTATGCACAGCCAGGTCGCGATAAAACAGGTGCCGCAGTGCGCCAGTGGGCTCAGAAAAAGGAGATTCCCGTCGTGGATCTCTACGCCGAGACTCGCAGCTACGTTGAAAACCACATTGGTAATCCTGACGGTTTGCACTGGGGATTTGACGCACATCGGGATGTCGCCGACGCTTTCCTTCGAATCTTCCACACTCGCACAAACTGGGGATAAACTTCTGCTCTGGGCGGGCCCACACTTATAACGGACAATGTCCCCTTCTACGCTGCTGGTATGCCGCACCGCTCACCCATCAGCGTTTACCCGCCCAACGCGCCCACCTGGGCGCAAAGTGGATGGGATACCGAAGAACCTAGCCCTCCGCCCGACCCGGCACCAGTTCCTTCGACTCCCGCATCCCGGTCGTTTTCTGCTGCCGCTTCTACTATCCCCGGAGCACAACGGATAACGCACTGGTGGGCGACCATGACAAGCCTACAACTACGCGGATTCATTATCGCCGTACTGGTGTTGGTTGGCCTCTCAACCACCAGCCTCATCGCCAACTACTGGATGCTCCATGCCAGTGGTGTCTCTCCCATAGGTCTGAGAGCTACCCAGTCTGGCCAAACTACCCGAAATAGTAACCCTCACCCCGGGCAGACGGCCGAGGTTCGTACCGTCACCCTGACAACTACGCCATCCATCGGAACAGGCACACACGAGACGGCAACGAACGCTAGCGAGCCTTCCCCGGGAGCTCCCCCGCAAGGACGTTCAGCAGCGTCTACAGCAGTTAGCGACCCTATTAATATCAATACTGCTTCCGCTGCACAGCTTGAGGAGCTTCCCGGTGTCGGCCCCGCCACCGCACAAGCCATCATTGATTACCGCACCACGAACGGGTCCTTTTCTAGTGTGGAGGAGCTCACTGCTGTCGATGGGATCGGTGCGGGCAAACTCGCCAAAATTCGCGGACATGCCACCGTCTAGCACGAACAACCTCCACCTTGCGCACGAGCATGGGGACCGCGTCCACGACATTCGTCTTGTTGTACCGGCACTCTGCCTATGGGCGACTGCCCTCGTAGGGGCAGAAGGAGGGATTCGTGTCCTGGAGGGAGTGGTAGCGACTGCTGTCGTCGGAGCTGTCATCGTGTGGCGAATACGTCGGCGAAGGTCAGAGTCCCCGCTCGTGTCTCTTATTCTTGCAGCATTGCTGGCGGTAGTGCTGGGTGGTGCCGCAGCGCTGCCCCACCTGTATCTCATCGAACGGGGGATGCATACGCTCTACCCTGCGTCCACGACCACCCCCAGTCTGTCGGTCTCATCAGTTACCCATGCTTCGTTAGCTACTCACACCCGGTCAGCTACCCTGTTCACTCCTCCATCCCAGGGTTCCCGTACGGCCGCCTCATCACGGGTAGTCCTCGGTCGCATCACCAGCAGACCACTCCATAACGCTACGGGTACGCGCTTTACGCTACGTACTGCCCACGGGGAGATGGTCATCCATGCCCGCTCAGCACAGTGTCAGAAACTCGTGCTAGGACAACGTGTCACACTGGTCGTTAAACCATTAAGGCCCCCAGACCACCACCTCAGCTTAGGAGAGTGGCGAGCAGTATACCTTCGTAGTGCCCGTGCACCGCAAGGAATTTGGGCATTTTCTGCACTTGTTGCGCAGCGGTGGGAGGAGGCCCTTACCCTCGCCGACACGGCAGGTCTCACCACCAGCCTGCATGCCCTGGCCCGCGGAATGACCATCGGAGACACCTCCGGCATCACCTCAGACCAGCAGCGTTGTTACCGTGCCAGTGGCCTTACTCACCTCACTGCCGTCAGCGGTGCCAATGTCAGCTATGTGCTGCTCCTCGCCGGAGTTACACTCCACCATGCTTCCCCTCGCCGCCGGGTAATCGTGCACTCTATCCTCCTCATACTCTTCGCAGCGTTAATCGGTCCTGAACCAGCCGTCCTTCGTGCCACTATCAGCGGAGCCGTGGGCGTAATTGCGTTGTGGGAAGGCGGACGCAGCGCCGCGTTCCCTGCACTTGGAGCCGGGATACTTAGCCTCATCATCATCTCACCACTATTTGCTGTCTCGCCCGGATTCCTCCTGTCTGTAGCGGCCACTGCCGCGCTCATCTGGGCAGCGCCTCGGGTCGTTGAGAAATTCGTACAGTTCGGGCTTCCTCGAGTCGCTAGCGAGGTGCTGGCGGTGACGGTGGTGGCCGCCAGCAGCACACTCCCGTTAAGTCTCTATCTTTTTGGGACAGCCAGCGTTCTTGGAGTGCTCGCCAATATTATGGTTGCACCAGTTGTTCCCCTCATCACCGCAGTCGGTTTGGTGGGAGTAATGACGAGTTTCGTCTTCCCTCCACTGGGAGCAGTACTGCTGATGGTGCTAGTGCCAGCACTGTGGTGGGTGGAGAAGGTAGGGATGGCGCTGGGCGGCCCCAGTTGGGCTCAGCTTTCTCTTCCCCAGGAGCTTTCCCCTGGGCTTGTTCCACCCTTGGTTCCCAGCTTGCTGGCTACCGCCGTGCTCGCTGCAGCAGTACTCACCTGTTACACACGGAGAGGGAGGGGAGTGGTTACGGTTCTCGTCATCGTGGCTGGGGTAGTGACGGGCGGACATGCTCTCGCAAGCTATCGGCATTTGATGGCTTGCCAACGTCAGCCAGATGCCCTCACTTTGGTCTCGTCAGCGCCGAACGTCACTTCATCGCGTGACTCTGTTTTCAGCTCCACGCACACTGTGAGGGTGGAACACCGCGGGTCAAACCACCGACTACGGCGTCCGGTCATTCTTCTTGAAGGCGCAATCACTGCTGTGACCCTGCCGCGCATCGATGAGCTCGCTAGCAGCCTGCGCGATCCTGTTTTCGTACACCTGAACACGGTTACCACCCACGTCGCCATCACTCGTGGATCCAGCCCTTCCACATATCACCCTGGCTCGTTATCCGCCAGCGTCTCCGCACGTGAGTCTCTCCAGGGATCCTCCACCGTGTCCTCTCGTGTGTCTCTCACGCCGGGCGGCACCCCCGTTGTCGAGCTGGCACCCGGCGAGACGGTGACAATCACCAAGACCAACCAGATTTGTGCCCTAGTCATGGCAAGATAGAGGCGTGAACCCTCTGCAGCTCATTCTCGGTGACGAAGAATTCCTTATCGACCGCACGATCTCCAGCATCATTCAGAGTGTCCGTGTCGGCATGCAGGGCAATCCGGAAGAACTTCCGATTACCAAACTCCGTGCGGGTGATGTCACACCGTCCGAAATCGTCGAGCTGCTCAGCCCCTCTCTCTTCGCAGAAGACCGCGTCGTCGTCCTTGAAGCAGCTGGTGAAGCTGGCAAAGAGGCAGCAGCCACTATTGAACAAGCGGTACAAGGACTGGCGCCAGGGATCGTTCTGGTAGTGGTTCACAGTGGTGGAGGCCGTGCGAAAAACCTCGTCACCGTCATAAAGAAGGCAGGCGCGGAGGTCACGGAATGCCCAAAGATCATCAAGGTGAGTGAACGAGAGGACTTTGTCGTCAACGAGTTTCGCACCCTGGGTGTCCGTCCTAGTAGTGATACCGTCCATGCACTTTTGGATGCTATCGGTGGGGATCTTCGTGAGCTTGCCTCCGCTGTAACCCAGTTGGTGGCGGATACCGGGGGACGGGTCGACCCGGCGGCTGTCCGGCGCTACTACGCGGGGGTAGCCGGTGTCACCGGTTTCCAGGTTGCCGACGATACACTTGCGGGGAACACGGTGGCTGCGTTGACGGCACTCCGCTGGGCACTCGTGGGTGGTCTGCACCCTGTTCCGATCGCGGATGCATTGGGAGATTCCCTCTTAGGAATGGTGCGTATTTCTGCTATGGGCCGCGTAGACCCCTACTCTTCCGCAAAAACATTGGGGATGCCGCCGTGGAAGATCAAAAAGATTCAGCAGCAACTGCGAAGATGGGATGCTGCTCGCCTGGCGCAGGCGATGCAGATTGCCACCGATCTGAATGGGGCGGTGAAAGGGCAAGCAGCGGACGCTGAATACGCTCTGGAAAAAGCTGTCCGGGAGATTTCTCAACTGGCGGGTCAGCACTGAGGCGCGTCACCTAGCTGACGCGCATTCTCCCGTAGTCGGGGGACGATTGGGATGATGCGTGCTGCCAGGAGACGTGCCTCTCTTATAGCAGAAGCGCCGGTCGGGAAAACCCACACCGGCGCTCCTGTGATGTTCTAGTACAGATTAGAGAGCGTTAGTCTGCTGAGCCATAGCGGACTTCTTGTTGGCCGCCTGGTTCTTGTGGATGACGCCCTTGCTGACAGCCTTGTCGAGAGCGCGGCTGGCGACACGCAGAGCCTCAGTGGCTTTTTCCTTGTCGCCAGCTTCAGCTGCCTCACGGAAGGCGCGGATATCAGTACGCAGAGCAGACTTAATGGCCTGGTTACGAAGACGGGCGCGCTCGTTGGTGCGGATCCGCTTCTTCTGGGACTTGATGTTTGCCACGTGGAAACCTCTGTAAGTTGATGTGTTCTGGACTCAATGCTTATTTGATTGCGGCGCGTTGCCCCGGGGCATCTCACTCGGCAGTATTCGTACAGAAAAGTACGGGACGTCCACCGGGTGCGCTATACGCAATCACCGAAGGTTCAGCATAGCAAAGATGCTGCTACCACTCAAAACGTGTTACCTGGTTCATGACCAGCCGTACTCATCCCGCAGGCGGCGCGCGACCTGCTCAAAACGTTCCCTATCGAGTACTGAACCTTCACGGCGTATTCCTGCTTCTGGAACCTCTAAGACGCGATCTAACCGCACGTAGCTCTCTCGATGCTGGCTATCCCAGGATCCACGGCCAAGATACTCCCAGTTGCTGTCATCGCGACGGCGTGACTGCGAGGACAACATGAGTCCTAACAGCGTGTCACGATCGCGACCCACCACAAGTACCGGGCGGTCTTTGCCCTCGCTGGGGTCCTCCTCGAACTCCACCCACGTCCATACGATCTCGCCCGGATCGGCCTTGCCATCCAAATCGGGGGAGTACACCAAGTGGTGAGCTACACTACGGGCGCTCTTAGCGTGACGGGTGGTGGGGCGACCGCCCCCGCGGCTGATCTGCCGGTCGTGCGCATTCCCACTAAAGCTCCGGATGGTTTCCTGCGCAGCACGCGCAACAATACGACGCGCCGATGGGTTACTGAGAACGTTCTTCGCGGCGCGCACCAAGGTACCGACGAGGCGGCCGCCTTTTCCAGCTGGACTCATACGTCTCAGCGTACCGTGTGCCGGTGCGCGTGCCCGAGAGAGCGGCCTAAATTCCAGAAACTGCCACTTCGTGAGACACTAGAGGGGGAATTCCCCATATCGACACCGCGGAGCGGGTGGTATGTACCCTCCGCGCTGTCCGACCCGCACTGTCCGACACGTACTGTCCGAAAGGTTTGAGGACGTCTATGGCGCACTTCGCAGAGACGACGTTTACTGATCCCGCCCGGATCCGTAACTTCTGCATCATTGCCCACATCGACCACGGTAAGTCCACGCTGGCCGATCGCATGCTGCAGATCACCGGTGTCGTCAACCAGCGCGAAATGCGTGACCAGTATCTGGACCGCATGGATATCGAGCGGGAGCGCGGCATCACCATTAAGGCACAGAATGTGCGTATCCCCTGGGTGCCGAAGACGGGTGCCTGTGCCGGTCAAGAGATCGTCATGCACCTCATCGACACCCCCGGGCACGTCGACTTTACCTACGAGGTTTCCCGCGCTCTCGAAGCATGTGAAGGGGCTGTGCTTCTCGTCGACGCCGCCCAGGGTATTGAGGCGCAAACCCTCGCAAACCTTTACATGGCCATCGATAAGGATCTGGAGATCATCCCCGTCCTCAACAAGATCGATCTGCCAGCTGCCGAGCCGGAGCGCTACGCCCGCGAAATCGCCCAAATTATCGGCTGTGATCCCAGCGACGTCATTCAGGTCTCGGCAAAGTCGGGCATTGGCGTCGAAGAACTCATGGACGTCATCGCCGAGAAAGTGCCCGCCCCGACCGGCAGCTCTAGTGACCCCACCCGCGCCCTCATCTTCGATTCCGTCTACGACATTTACCGTGGAGTCGTCACCTACATTCGTGTGATGGATGGGGAGATACGCCCTCGCACCAAGATCCGCATGATGTCGACCGGTGCGGTCCACGAACTCCTCGAAGTGGGCGTTATCTCGCCCGAGCCAAAACCTACCGATGGGCTTGGGGCTGGAGAAGTAGGCTACCTCATCACCGGTGTAAAAGACGTTCGCCAGTCCAAGGTGGGCGACACCGTCACCACCTTTAAAGACGGAGCAGAAGAACCTCTCGCCGGGTATGAAGAACCAAAGCCCATGGTCTATTCCGGTCTTTACCCTATTGATGCCTCCGACTACCCCGACCTGCGCGATGCACTTGACAAGCTGCAACTCAACGATGCAGCCCTCACCTACGAGCCGGAGACCTCTGTGGCGCTGGGCTTCGGCTTCCGCTGTGGCTTCCTCGGCCTCCTCCACATGGAGATCACCCGCGACCGTCTGCAGCGCGAGTTTGGGCTGGACCTCATCTCCACCACACCCAACGTGCACTACCGGGTTGTCACCGAAGACGGCACCGAGTACGAAGTGACGAATCCCTCTAATTGGCCCGAAGGTAAACTTCGGGAAGTCTATGAGCCCGTCGTAACCTCTTCGATCATTGTGCCCAGCGAGTTTGTTGGCACCACGATGGAGCTGTGTCAGACCCATCGCGGTGAGTTAAAGGGCATGGATTACTTGTCTGAGACGCGTGTGGAGCTGCGCTACCGCCTGCCGCTCGCCGAGATCATCTTTGACTTCTTCGACTCGCTGAAGTCGCGCACCCGCGGATACGCCTCGCTGGACTACCACGAGGACGGTGAGCAGCTGGCCGACCTGGTGAAAGTCGATATTCTGTTGCAGGGTGAAGCCGTGGATGCATTCTCCGCTATCGTCCACAAGGATTATGCCTCCACCTATGGCAATATGATGACGAAGAAGCTGCGGACCCTCATCCCCCGACAGCAGTTCGAGGTGCCCATTCAGGCTGCAGTGGGATCCCGCATTATTGCCCGCGAGAATATTCGAGCCATCCGCAAGGACGTCTTGGCGAAGTGCTATGGCGGCGACATTTCCCGCAAGCGCAAGCTGCTGGAAAAGCAGAAGGAGGGCAAGAAGCGAATGAAGACTATCGGCCGTGTAGACGTTCCGCAGGAAGCCTTCATTGCGGCTCTCTCTGCCGACGCCGAAAGCGACAAGAAAAAGAAGTAGCCTCACAGCGGCGCCGGGCCCCCAGAGACTTAGCTCTAACTGAGGCCCCAGGTTGCCCGAGCAGCCCGATAGCAGTCCATTTCCACATGGGGTTTCTCATCCCACACCATGCAGACTCGCGTCGCCTCGTTGTAGGCGGGCCATCCTGGGTTACCGTCGGTAATGAAGTGCTGTAGCGCACTGTGCATGAGATCGGCGGTGGTCTGCCCGGCGGCATCATCTAACACTGCGGCAGTCGGGTCACTAGGATCCGTTGTAGCGACGGGGCCCACTACGCTGTCGGCAGTCTCTGCACCGAGCGTACCAAACCACATAGGGAGATCGGCGCAGTGGGCAGCCCCCTGTCGACCCGGCCAACGATAGTCATAGACCCAGGTGCGGGACTCTTCAGCAGGTTGGTCAAGGACGCGCCCCTCTGCCGCAGTGGCGACGGTGGCTCGAATCATGGTGTCAGACATGACCGCCCCCACGCGACCCTCGTGGATATCGTCATGGTGGGCGGCAATCACGCTGTTTCTCCGGTTGGGATCCACGCCCGCCGTAGAGAGAGAAATCTCCACACCGAGCCGGGAGAACAGCTTCATTGCACCGTCAAAAGTGATCGAATCGAACTCTTCCGAGGTGGATCCGATGAGCATCGGATAGTTCTGGAAGGGGGCACCGTCAGCCGCGTCACTTAGAGTCTTCGGCTGAGTAGCCGCATCACGCACCGGGTAAAAGGGGAGACCGAGGGGGTTGTTGCGCCGCATCCGGCGAGAGAGCTTCTTCATTTTCTCCAGCGGCCACTGTGACAGCTCATCGACCGTAAAGGTTCGGAAGGGCAGTGCGCGACGGGCTGCCTTAACGATTCCCTTTGCGCCCCCATCGGAGGGGAGGCGGACAAACGCGGGTGAGCATGAAAATACCTGTTGGAAAAGACCTTCTGCAGCAGGATTAGAGGCGAGGCAGAGGACGCTCGTGCCACCTGCCGACTGACCTCCAATAGTGACACGCTTAGGGTCACCACCGAATGCGGAGATATTACTCTGCACCCATTGGAGGGCGGCTAGCTGGTCGAGCATGCCGCGGTTCTGAGGGGCATCCGGCAGCGGCAGCCAGCCTTCCGCATCAAGACGGTAGTTGATGGTTACTACGATCACTCCGGCAGCGGTGAACTTTGCTCCATCCCACCAATCACAGGCATTTTCCCCCACAATGAAGCTGCCGCCATGAATCCACACAAAGACGGGGAGTGGATGCGATGAAGGCAGTTTGTTGGGCTGGGGGAGGGTATCTCTGGGCGCATAGATCGTGAGATTGAGTTTTTCTGCGCCGGGCCGGACCACTTCTGGGATGGTGGGGTTGGGATTGGTGGAGAAGTCTTGGGCGGTGGGGCCGGGCGCAGTGCAGTCGCGAATACCGTCCCAGGGTAGTGCGGGCTCAGGTTCGGCAAAGCGGGAGGTACTGGAGACGGGAGCTGCGTAGGGGATGCTGTAGAAGACCACATCGTGGGCGCGGTCAAGCCCTTGGACCTGCCCATACTGGGTGGTGATAACAAGGGGGGAAGGGACTCCACGTGGAGAGGTCACTGTGGTGGTGTCGTTTTCGGCCATAATCCGAGGTTACCTTGTCCTCGCTAAGATAGAACCCACAACTATGCCACGACGCGGCTCGATTGGCTGCTAACAGCCGCTTGAGCCAGCCTGTGACAATGATCTGAGACAACGACCCGTGATGACGAGAAAGGTGTGTCGTGTCCCCTGCAAACCCGCTGTTGGTCCCCTCCACGCTGCCCTACGGTTTACCCGACTTTTCTGCGATCCGCGACGAGCATGTGATGCCGGCGCTGGAGGAGGCACTACGACGTCATACCGCTGAAATCGCAGCTATTGCGGACTCTCCAGAGGAACCTACCGCCGCGAATACTGTGGTGGCGTTGGAGCAAAGCGGACAGGACCTTGCCCGCGTTTTGGGGTATTTCTACACAGTGGCAGGTGCTGATGCGACGGAGGAACGGCTGCGCATGGAAGCGGAGATCTCCCCGCTTCTCGCCCAACACTCTGACGACATGTACATGAATCCGCAGCTTTTCCGCCGAATTGATGCTGTGTTCCAGACACTGCCGGAGAGCGTAGGGTCGATCGAGGCGAAGGGCGGGGTAACAGCTGCACAGTTGGAGGCGGAGACGGTGGCTTTAGTTCAGCGCTACCATGACCTTTTCTTGCGCCATGGGGCTGGCCTTAGTGCGGAGGCGCAGGCACGCGTCCGGGAAATTAACGCCGAGCTTTCTCAGCTGTCCTCAGAATTCGGCGACAACCTACTTAAGGACACGCAGGCACGTGCCGTTCACATCATGGAGGAATGCAAACTCGCGGGGGTAGATGACGCACAGAAGCACTTCTTCGCTGACACTGCCCGCGCCGCCGGAATGACGGGCTGGCTCATCCCTCTGGGGTTGCCGACTGCCCAACCTATTCTCGAACAATTGTCTGATCCCGTGGTGCGCGCCCGAGTGTATGAGGCCTCCGTGGAACGTGGTGGTGTGCGCAGCGAGCAGATCGCGCGTCGTATGGCGGTGTTGCGAGCGGAAAAGGCGGAACTGTTTGGCTACCGTACGCATGCGGAATTTGTCATCTCCGACGAAACGGCACGCACCCCAGAAGCTGCGCTGGAACTTCTCTCTGATATCACTCCGGCGGCAGTTCGAAACGCGGAGCGTGAACGGAAAGACCTCGTGGCGATGGCAGAAGCGGCTGGGGAGACCAGCTTTACCGCCGCAGACTGGCCATACTACGCAGAGAAAGTGCGGTCCGCCCACTATGCCCTCGATAGTGCAACGCTCAAACCCTATTTCCGCCTGCAGAGTGTGGTGGAGAAGGGCGTTTTTCGGGCTGCGGAAACGTTGTATGGGCTGCGCATTGTGAAACGTCCTGACTTAGTGGGCTATACCCCGGATACGGATGTGTGGGAGGTGACGGACGCCGCAACGGGGGAGGGCATTGCCCTGTTGCTCACCGACTACTTCACGCGCCCGACGAAGCGGGGTGGTGCTTGGATGAATAGCATCGTTGACCAGAACTATCTTCTGGGACAGAAACCCATCATCGTTAACGTTCTCAACCTCACTCCTGCCCCTGCCGGGGAGGATGTTCTTCTTACTCTTGATGAGGTAGAGACCCTCTTCCATGAGTTTGGCCATGCTCTGCATGGGATGCTCAGCTCGGTGGTGTATCCGTTGTTCTCGGGGACGAATGTGCCGCGGGATTTCGTGGAGTTTCCCTCCCAATTCAATGAGATGTGGGCCCTGCACGAGGACACGCTGCCGGTCTATGCCCACAACGCAGCGGGGGAGACTATTCCCCGCGAGCTGGTCCAGAAAGTGCGCGCCGCACAGCAGTTCGGGCAGGGTTTTGCAACGGTGGAGTACCTAGCCGCCTGCGTTATCGATATGGCATGGCACACTCTCACCCATGCGGAGGCACTCGCGTTAAGCGATGATGTGGATGTGGCAGCCTTCGAACATACTGCTCTGCAGCGAGCAGGATTGTTGGTGGACGGTATTGCACCACGCTACCGCACTCGCTATTACCAGCACATTTTTAGCAACGGGTATTCTGCTGGCTACTACAGCTATCTGTGGTCCGAAGTGCTGGATGCGGATACGGTGGACTGGTTTAACGAACAGGGCGGATTGGTGCCAGAGGCAGGTCGCCGTTTCCGGGAGAAGATTCTTTCACGTGGTGGGGCAATTGACTACATGTCGGCTTACCGGGACTTCCGGGGTCGAGACAAGGATGTCGCTCCGCTATTGCGCCGCAGGGGTTTGGTCTAAGAGGCCCACCCATAGTGCTCATCAACTACCCTAAAGGGGAGGACCGCAAAGGTGGGCGGTGGGAAAAGCTCCAGCTGTGTGCTGGGGGCTGTGAAGGAAAGTGATCAGGAGGTGGCGAATGGAACGGTTTCTTGGTTGGACTAATACGGTGGCGTCCTGGTTCGTGGACCTGCCGGTGGGGTGGCAGATGTTTATTGCGCTCCTCATCCTTATCCCCATCTGCTTCGTCATTGCACAGTTCCTGCTGCTACCGATTATCGACGTCGTGGAGAATGCGTATCGGCGGCGGGTAGATGTCCATAATGTGATTGAACCCGCGCTCGTGGGGCGTGCTGACAAGAGTGCTACCGCAGGGACTTCTCGGGATGCCATAAGCCACACGGATAGTCAGTGACCGTGTCGTCGTCTCCCCTCACACCGACAGACGTTCATACCCCACAGGTTCCGTGGGAGTGTACCGATCGAGAGGCTCTCGCTACCCGACCTTTCGGCATTTATCTTCACGTCCCCTTCTGTACGTCGCGCTGTGGCTACTGTGATTTCAATACGTACGCGCTCCACACTTTCCCAGCAGGCCCCAGTGGGGATCCTATTACCTACTGGGTAGAGCAGTTGTGTCATGAGCTACGCCTGGGGGCACAGTTACTGGCAGAAAGGGGAGTGACGCTACCCTTCGCGAGCACAGTCTTTTTCGGGGGTGGTACGCCCAGCCTTTTGGGAGATCGTCTTCCCGCAATTCTGGAAGTGGTGCGGGAGTGTTTTGGGATCGCGCCAGGGGCAGAGATCACGAGTGAGGCCAACCCCGAAAGCACCTCGCCGGAACTGTTCGATTGCTGGCGTAAGGCGGGGGTCAATCGGCTTTCTCTCGGCATGCAGTCCAGCTCTTCGCGAATTTTGGCGCTCCTCGACCGGGATCACGACCCAGTCCGTGCAGTTTGCGCTATTCGGGAGGCGAAGGCTGCTGGCTTCGAGCACCTCAACCTCGATCTTATTTACGGTACCCCCGGGGAGACTGCAGACGAGGTTGCCCGCAGTGTAGACACAGTGGTGGAGACGGGGGTCGATCATGTGTCCGCTTACGCGTTAACTGTTGAGCCAGGCACTGCCCTTTTCCGCAAGATCAAGCGCGGGGAGATCGCGCCGGTGGATGAGGATGTGCAGGCGGATCGCTACTACCAGATTGATGCGGCGCTGCAGCAGGCTGGCTTTGCCTGGTATGAGGTGTCCAACTGGGCGCGTTCGCAGGAGTCGCGCTGCCGGCACAACCTGGGCTATTGGGAGGGTGGGAACTGGTGGGCAGCTGGTCCCGGAGCGCATGGCTATCTAGGGGGTGTGCGATGGAGCATCCGCAAGAATCCCCGTAGCTATGGGGCGTTGCTGTCCCACGGCATCTATCCAGCTGACTGGTGCGAAGTATTGACGGAGAAAGAACTGCGTGAAGAGACCATTATGTTGCGACTCCGGGTACGGGATGGGTTGCATCGCAGTGTGCTCACACCTGCACAAACACAGGTAGCAGCCACGGTGGTGGGAGATGGCCTGGCAACGTGGGAGGGAGAGTACCTGGTACTGACAACGCGGGGACGGCTATTGGCCGATGGCGTGATTGGGGACTTGCTTCTCGTCGAAGAGTAGACCCCGGTGAACGTGGCGGGGACCCCGTATTGCGTTAAACTGGCACTTAACGCCCGAGAGTGCCAGAATTGGGGCAGACGGCATTATTGACACGCGGAACCCCGCATCTCTTCACTGCAAAGGAGGCCCCCATGGCACGCGCAGATGAACGCCGCCTCAAAGTCCTCCGCGCTATCGTCACCGACTTTGTTGCCTCGCACGAACCCGTAGGCTCCAAAGCCCTCGTAGAGAAGTACCAGCTCGGCGTCTCCAGCGCCACCATTCGCAACGATATGGCGGTACTCGAAGCCCAAGGCTACATCACCCAACCGCACACTTCATCCGGGCGAGTACCCACCGAAAAGGGCTACCGAGAATTCGTCGACAACATCGAGCAGATTAAACCGCTCTCTCGTGCCGAACGTACTGCCATCCGGCGCTTCCTCGACGAATCAATCAGCATCGACGACGTCCTTAACCGCGGTATCCGCCTCCTCAGCCAGCTCACCCAACAAGTCGCCGTCATCCAATACCCCACCCTGCACCGTGCCAGCGTGCACCACGTGGAAATCATGCAGATGGCCGACCGACGCGTCCTCATCATCATCATCACCGACCGTGGGCGAGTCGACCAACGCATCGTGGAATTCGAGCGGGACCTCACCCCCGACGCCGTCACCACCCTCCAACAGGAGTTCATCACTGCCCTCAAAGGCCGTACCCTCAGCGAAGCTTCCACCGCAGTTGCCGCGCTCCTCGCCGAACCACACCATCTCTACTCCGAAGAACTCGCCCGCGCCGGGCATATCATCCTCGACACCCTTGTGGAGCACCCAGAAGAACGGCTTCTCCTCGGAGGGACCTCCCATCTCACCCGGCATGCCGCAAGCTTCCACGGCTCACTGCAAGAACTCCTCGATGCGCTAGAGGAACAGGTTGTCATTCTGAAACTGCTCAACAGCGCAGACACCAATCCACTTGGAGACCCCCACGCAGTCACCGTTCGCATCGGAGAAGAAACCCACCTGGAGCATATCCATGGAACCTCCGTCGTCTCCACCACCTACGGCGCAGACGACTCTGTCTTCGGAGGCTTGGGAGTCATCGGACCGACCAGAATGGACTACCTCACCAACATCGCGGCGGTATCCGCAGTCGCCCGGTACATAGGAGAAATTCTTGCCGGGCACTAGCCCTCCTCAACTACCTGCGGTGTGACATCACCGGACACACCGCCAGCCACCTGCCCCTGCTCCATAACAGATACACACGAAGGATCGTTCCTCTTGGCTTTGGACTATTACGGCCTCCTCGGCGTAGACCAGGACGCCACAAACCGCGACATCAAAAGCGCCTACCGTAAACTCGCTCGTGAACTGCACCCCGATGTCAACCCCTCCGAGGAGGCAGCAGAGAAGTTCAAACAGGTCACCACCGCCTACGAGGTACTCTCCGACCCCGAAAAGCGGCGCATCGTCGACATGGGCGGAGATCCCCTCGGACAGCCCAACGACGGCGGATTCGGAGGATTTGGCGGCGGAAGTATGGGAGACATCTTCGACGCCGTCTTCAACATGGCAGGCATGGGAGGCATGCGTGCAGGCGGAGCAGAACCACGCTCCCGCGTTCAGCCCGGCAGTGACTCTCTCACCCGCCTCCAGCTCACCCTCGAAGAGTGCTTCCGGGGTGGCCTCCAGGACCTCGACGTTACCACCTATGTCCTCTGCCCCGACTGCCGAGGCACCGGATCAGAATCTGGAGCACAGCCCGAAACCTGCCCGCACTGTGGCGGTAGCGGCCAGATTCAAGAAGTTCAGCAGTCCTTCCTTGGCCAAATTGTCACCACTCACGCCTGCCCCAACTGTGGTGGTACCGGCCAGATCATTGCCGACCCCTGCCGCACGTGTGACGGCGACGGACGTGTCCGTCGCAACCGCACCGTCACTGTGAAGGTTCCGGCAGGTGTGGGCAGCGGAATGCGTATCCGTCTGGTGTCCCAAGGTGACGTGGGTCCCGGTGGTGGCCCCGCCGGTGACCTCTATGTCGAAGTGCAGCAAAAACCCCATCCTGTCTTTACCCGTGAGAGCGACGACCTACACTGCAATGTGTCTATCTCGATGGTCGATGCCGCCCTCGGCTGCGAAGTTGACCTTGATATGCCCGATGGGGAGGTCCACACTGTCCGTATCCCGGCGGGCACTCAGCCGGGCGCCGTCCGCCGTGAGCACGGAAAAGGAATGCCGAATGTGCGGACCGGCCGCCGGGGTAACCTCGTCGTGCTCGTTAACGTCACCATCCCCAAGGACCTCGACGAAGAAGAAACCGCGGCTTTGCAGACGCTCCGCCGTCTTCAAAAAGGTGGTGCGCGCGTGCTCTCCGATGATGACGACGACAACCTGTTCAGCCGCTTGAAGCAAGCCTTCCAGCGTTAGTTACGAGCAGGTTAGGATAGCTTCATGAGTCTCCCCGTATTCCGCATTGACTCAGCCGATATGAGTGCTGAACCCGGCGCCACTCTCACGCTGAATGGTGCCGAAGGCCGCCATGCGGTGACAGTGAAACGCCTCCGAGTGGGGGAGAAGTTGATGATCGGTGACGGTGTCGGCACCCTGGCCGTCTGTCGCGTCACCGGCATCGACGGCAAAGACACCTTGCATGCCACTGTCGACGGGGTAAAAAACGTGTCCCGGCAAAAGCCTGCCGTCACCATCGTGCAAGGTATCCCCAAAGGCGACGCCGCCGACCTGGCAGTAGATCTGGCTACCGAGGCAGGCGTCGACCGCATCATTCCCTGGCAAGCGGAACGGTGTATCGCCCAATGGAGTGGCTCCAAGAAGGACAAAGGTCAGGCGAAATGGCAGAAGACTGCCATAGAAGCCGCCAAACAATCCCGCCGTGCTTGGGACCCAGAAGTGACCCCAGTGGCCACCCTCGATGACATTGTGAAGCTGGTGTCCGAGACACAGAAAGCCAGTGGTGTTGTCGCAATTCTGCATGAATCTGCCCGGGTGAAGTTCGCCAGTCTGCCCTTTAACCGCGCCACGAGTATCGTCCTCATCGTCGGGCCAGAAGGCGGCCTCACAAAAGAGGAAATCACCGCTTTGGAAACCGCGGGCGGACAATCCGTCATAATGGGACCTACCGTTTTGCGAAGTGCTGCCGCCGGCGCAGTCGCGTTGGGGGCCATGGGAGTCCTCACGGAGCGTTGGTAGCAAGGTAAGCTAAGGTTATGCCGTTCATCACCCGCACCTTCACTCTTGAAGGTGACACCATGCCGGCTCTGCTCGGCGCGCACGATGCCAATCTCCGCGAACTAGAAAAACTCCTTAGCTCCGATATCCACGTCCGAGGAACTGAACTTACTCTCGCCGGCGATCCTGACGATCCCGCTGATCTCCCTCTCTCACAAGCTGTCATCACTTCCCTCCTCGACACCATCGAGCAGGGCGTTATTCTAGACGTGCCGATGGTGCGTCGGACTGTCTCCATGCTCGCTGGCTCCGGCCACGATCAACCGTCAGAAGTATTCTCTACCCGGGTCGTGAACGTCCGCGGACGTACTATTCGGTCCCAAACCTCCGGCCAGAAACATTACGTCGAGGCGATCGCTAACCACACCATCGTCTTCGGTATCGGCCCAGCCGGCACCGGCAAAACTTACCTTGCCATGGCCATGGCAGTGAATGCGCTCCGCTCGAAAGAAGTCAACCGCATCATTCTCACCCGCCCCGCCGTTGAAGCAGGCGAGAATCTCGGCTTCCTCCCCGGTACCCTCAACGACAAAATCGATCCCTACCTGCGTCCACTCTACGACGCCCTGCGGGACATGATGGAACCTGAGCAGGCCCGCAAAATGATGGATACCGGGGTCATCGAAGTGGCCCCTCTGGCCTACATGCGTGGACGTACACTCAACAACGCCTTTGTTATTTTGGACGAAGCCCAGAACACTACCGCGGAACAAATGAAAATGTTCCTCACCCGCTTGGGTGCCGGATCCACCATGGTCATCACCGGTGATGCCACCCAGGTGGACCTCCCCGGCGGGAAAACCTCCGGTCTGCGCATCGCTCGACGCGTCCTGGAAGGTACCCACCCCGATATCGCTTTCATCGACCTCACCAGCGAAGACGTGGTACGCCATAGTCTTGTTACCGCCATTGTGGAAGCCTACGGGCGCTACGATGAAGAGCAGGAGAGACGTCGCGAACGGCATTCCTCCCAGCGGAAAGACGGTTCCCGTCAAGGGCCCTCACAGTGGAAGCATGAAAACTAGGCAATGAGCATCGAAGTAGCAAATGAATCCGGCATGGACGTCGACGAAACTATTCTTATCGACGTAGCCACCTACGCGCTTCAGCGTATGGACGTTCACCCCGCTGCGGAACTCGCCATCACCTTGGTCGATTTAGCCACTATTGAACAGTTGCATGTTCAATGGCTCGACCTTCCCGGGCCGACAGATGTGATGAGCTTCCCCATGGATGAACTCACCCCCGGTGGACGCCCGGATGCGGTCCAACCCGGACCGGCCATGCTGGGAGATATTGTCATCTGCCCGCAATTTGCCGCTGACCAGGCTAAACGTGCTGGACACGGGGCCGGGCATGAGATGGCGCTCCTCACAGTCCACGGTGTGTTGCATTTACTGGGATACGACCACGCAACAGCTGCCGAAGAGCAGGAGATGTTTTCGCTCCAAAACGCCCTCCTCGCGGAGTGGTATGACCAGCGCGATAGTCGCGTGTGAAAGGGATAGATCCACCACATTATGAGTTTGCTTGCCATCCTGAGTCTGGTCTTCGGACTCATTCTCATGGTCTTCGCAGCTCTCTGCGCAGCCCAAGACACCGCCCTCAATAACGTTTCTCCCGCTCGTGTCGTCGAAATCGCCCACGAGAACGAATTGGGTTCCCGCAAGATGCTTTACGTGGTGGAGCACCGAGACACCTACTCGGCCCTTATTGTTTTCCTTCGCACCACCTTCGAACTCGTCGCCACCATCCTCTTCGCGACGTTGTTCCTGGAAACGGTGGGAACAATGGAGGGTCGAGGTACCGGAACCGCCTGGGCGTTGGTCTATGCCGGCATCGTCAGCGTGCTCTGCAGCTACGTGGTGGCGGGAGTGTCAGCCCGCACTCTTGGGCTGCAAAAGCCCTACACAGTGCTGCGCTATACTGCTGCGCTACTTATCGCTTTCGGCTGGGTCTTCCGGCCCATCAGCCGCCTTCTCGTCCGTGTCGGCAATGCCGTAACTCCCGGTAAAGGATTTAAAGAAGGCCCCTTCTCCACCGACATTGAGCTCAAGGAGTTCGTCACCCTCGCGCAACAACGAGGTGCCGTTGAAGACGACGAACGCGAGATGATCGAATCCGTCGTCCAACTAGGTACCAATAATGCCCGCTCCGCCATGGTTCCACGTACGGATATGGTATGGATCGAGTCCACCAAAACCGCTAACCAAGCCATCAAACTTGCGGTGAAGTCTGGATTCTCCCGCATTCCCGTCATCGCCGACACCGTCGATGACGTCGTGGGTACCGTCTACCTCAAAGATCTTGTCGCCTATACCTACTCGGAGGTGGAAGACGCAGATAGTGTCACCGTCGGTGAACTGATGCGTCCCGCTTGGTTCATCCCCGATTCAAAGAGTCTTGATGACGTCCTCGATGAGATGCGCGCCAAGCGGAACCATATCGCTGTCCTCATCGACGAATATGGTGGGGTGGCTGGACTCATCACCATCGAAGACATTCTGGAAGAAATCGTTGGTGAGATTTCGGATGAGTATGATGCCTCCGAAGTTGCTCCCCTCGAAGAGCTGGGTGACAACCGGTGGCGTGCCTCCGCCCGCCTCTCCATTGACGACCTCGCCGAAGCTGTCGGGGTAGAGTTCAGCGAAGAACTACTCGACGAAGTTGATACTGTCGGCGGATTACTGGCCTACGAACTAGGTCGCGTGCCATTACCGGGAGCCCATATTCACACGGATACGCTGGACTTGGTGGCAGAGGCCGGGCATGACCACCGCGGCCGCCGTCGCGTTACTACCGTGCTGGTAAAAAAGATCCTCCCGGTATCCGAAGAGACCCCCGCTGACGAGGATGAAGGTAAGGATGACTGAACATTCTGTAGACCAGCCGCACGCCCCATACCGGTCGGGCTTCGTCTGCTTTGTGGGCCGCCCGAATACCGGCAAATCGACGCTCACCAACGCCATGGTGGGCCAGAAGATCGCCATCACCTCGAACCGGCCGCAAACCACTCGCCACACCATTCGCGGGATTATCAGCACTGACACGGCACAGCTCATCGTGGTCGATACGCCGGGGCTGCACCGCCCCCGTACACTCCTCGGGGAGCGACTTAACGAGCTCGTCAAAGACACCTTTGCGGGCGTGGACATTATTGGCCTCTGCATCCCCGCGGACGAACCCATCGGTCCAGGAGACCGGTGGATTCTAGACCAGGTGCGAACCAATGTCCCACACACTCCAGTCATCGGCCTCGTCACGAAAATCGACAAAGTTTCCCGCGACCAGATCGCCGCACAGCTCATAGCAGTGTCCGAACTCCTCGGACCTGCTGCAGAAGTCGTGCCGGTTTCCGCTAATTCTGGGGAGCAGGTCGATACTGTCGTCGATGTCTTCACCTCCCTTCTCCCAGCCGGCCCACAGTTCTATCCAGAGGACGAACTCACCGATGACGACACCGAAAAATTCCTCTCCGAACTCATCCGGGAAGCAGTCCTAGAGGATGTGCGGGACGAACTCCCGCACTCTATTGCCTGCAGCATCGAAGAAATATACCCGGACCCCGACGATGAGGGGCGCACGGTAGTGCACGCCACAATCTATGTCGAGCGGGACAGCCAGAAAGGCATTGTCATTGGCAAGAAAGGGGCACGTCTGCGTAAGGTTGGCCAGCGTGCACGCCAGGGCATGAGCAGAGTGCTTGGTACGCGCGTCTACCTGGATCTCCACGTCAAGGTACTAAAGGATTGGCAAACCGACCCCAAACAGCTAGGTAAGCTGGGTTTTTAACCATGCCGTCCTTTCGGGACCAGGGGCTGGTGTTACGCCATTACAACCTGGGGGAAGCAGACCGCATCATCGTGCTCTTCACTCGTGGGCATGGCGTCGTACGATGTGTAGCCAAAGGCATCCGCCGCTCACGCTCTCGTTTCGGGGCGAGACTGGAACCCTTCACTCTTACTGACGTACAGATTTACCCCGGACGCAATCTCCGTACCATCACCGAAGCGGCGACGGTCGAAACATTTAATTCCCGCATTGTGTCCGACTACGGACGGTACACAGCGGCAGCTGCCATCCTGGAAGCCACTGAACGATTGCTGGGTGAAGAGCAGCCCAACCCACGTCTTTTCGATCTCACCGTGGGGGTACTGGGGGCCTTGGCGGAAGGCCGGCGGGAACCCCAACAGATGGTCGATACCTATCTGCTCCGTGCCATGGCGGAGGCAGGGTGGGCGCCCGAATTGGAGAAATGCGCAGTATGCGGTGCGAAAGGTCCACACCAGGCCTTCCATCCGGCGGCAGGGGGAGTCGTCTGTGCTCAGCATCGTCCCCCCGACAGCGCCACCCCCATGTTCGGTGTACTCGACTACCTACGGGCGCTACGGGATGCGCGGTGGGAGCGCGCTGATGTCATTGCCGGAGACCGAAAGCTTGGTCAGAGGGTGCAAGAGGAAGCCCACCGACTAGTCGTTGCCCATCTACAATGGCATACGGAACGGAAGATTACCGCCCTCGATGTGGCGGACGAGGCAGAAAGAGGACAGCGTCGATGAGCTCATGGCGCGACAAGCTCGCCGATTTCTTCACCAGCTCAGAAACGAGCAGGAAACGGCTCTCCGGCACCACGCTCTCCGCTATCCAACAGCATTCGCTCCGTGAGGTGGAGGGCGCGCGCACCTATGCCGACGACGTGCCCGTCACTGAAGACCTCTTGCCCGACCAGGAGATCCGTATTCATACGCGAGGCCCGCAGATGGATCCCTGTTTCGAAGGACATGACTTCACCTCGGCTCCTCCCGCGATACCCGCCGAGTTTCTACCCCGCCACATTGCGCTGGTGATGGATGGGAATGGACGCTGGGCCCAACAGCGGGGGATGACCCGCACCGAAGGGCATCGACGGGGTGAGGCGGTGCTGTTGGAGGCCTGTCGTGCCTGCCTTGAAGCGGGGGTACCCTGGCTTTCCGCCTACGCATTCTCTACCGAAAACTGGACTCGCAGCTACGAAGAAGTCCGCTTCCTCATGAGCTTTTCCCGAGATGTCCTGCGCTGGCAGCGGGATGAACTCAATGAGATGGGAGTTCGGATTCACTGGGCAGGACGCCGACCCCGTTTGTGGCCGTCCGTCATCAAAGAACTCGAAATTGCGGAAGAACTCACGCAGCATAACGACAATATGCACCTCGTCATGTGCGTCAATTATGGAGGACGTGCAGAGATAACCGATGCCGCTAACCGTCTGGCGATGGCTGTCAAAGAAGGTGTGCTCGATCCTCGCGACATCAGCGAAAAGACGCTGTCTGACCTGATGTATGTGCCCGAAATGCCGGATGTAGACCTTTTCCTTCGCCCCTCCGGGGAAAAACGCACCAGTAACTTCCTCCTGTGGCAAAGTGCCTATGCCGAGATGGTGTACCAGGATGTGTTATTCCCAGACTTTGACCGCAGTCATCTATGGGCAGCACTTGACGAGTACGCCCGCCGCGACCGCCGTTTTGGGGGTGTCAAAAACACCTAAAAGTGGGGAGTTAAAGGGGAGTGGGGATATGCCGAAACAGGCTACAGGAACCGATGGTGGAGAATCTCCTCCGCGTGGCACAGTGCGTCGTTGACAATCTCTGACAGGTGCTCATCGACCAGAGAGTACTCATGCTCACGGCCTCGACGCGTGGACTTCACCACGCCGGCATTCTTCAGCACCCGCAAATGCTGGGACACCGCTGGCTGAGGAATATTCAGTGCTGCCACCAATTCGTGCACACAACACGGACGATGCTGCAGCTGGACAATAATCGCGATGCGAGCAGGGGCAGTAAGAGATTGCAGAAGAGTACCGGCAGCCTCCATCACCTTATGTGGAGGAAGTTCTGCCAGATCCTTATCCACGAAGCCAGAGGAGTGTTCTTCCGGTGCTTCTGCCATTCTGCGCCCCCGTCTCTCAATCCTGCGGTGAGTCTGTTCAGTGACAACTCTTTTTACATCATAGCGAGCTTGGCAAGTACGTAGTTGTGGGAATCTACGCCGCTGCTGCTCAAATGGGGTTTAACAGCGGTGCCTGCTAAGATTTTGCTGCAGAGACTTCACATCTGGCATGTTCAAAGGAGTTCATGGCCGTGGCCAAAAATAACCTCGTTGAGTCCGTCGCTAACTTGTGTAAACGCCGGGGCATCGTATACCCGTGTGGCGAGATTTACGGTGGCACCCGCTCCGCGTGGGATTACGGCCCGCTCGGTGTCGAACTCAAAGACAATATTAAGCGCCAATGGTGGAACAGCATGGTGCGCAGTCGCGACAATGTCGTCGGTTTGGACTCGTCCATCATCTTGCCTCGCCAGGTGTGGGAGGCCTCCGGCCACGTCGAGGTTTTCACCGACCCGCTCGTAGAATCCCTCTACACTCACAAGCGTTACCGAGCAGACCACCTCTTGGAAGCCTACGAAGAGAAGCACGGCCACGCCCCCGCTAATGGCTTGGCAGATGTACCGGATCCGGAAACCGGACAGCCGGGCAACTGGACCGAGCCGAAGGCCTTCTCTGGACTCATGAAGACCTACCTTGGCCCCGTTGACGATAAGGAAGGTCTGCACTATCTGCGTCCGGAAACGGCCCAAGGTATTTTCGTTAACTACAAGAATGTCATGACGACCTCTCGTTTGAAGGTCCCCTTCGGCATCGGCAACATCGGCAAGTCGTTCCGTAACGAAATTACTCCCGGCAACTTCATCTTCCGCACCCGCGAGTTTGAGCAGATGGAGATGGAATTCTTCGTCAAGCCGGGAGAGGACGAAGAATGGCACCAGTACTGGATCGATGAGCGCTGGAAGTGGTATACCGACCTCGGCGTGAGGGAAGACAACCTGCGTCTCTACGAGCATCCGAAAGAGAAGCTTTCGCATTACTCGAAGCGCACTGTCGATATTGAGTACGCCTTCCACTTCACTGGCTCCAAGTGGGGTGAGCTCGAAGGCATCGCGAACCGCACTGACTACGATCTCACGGTTCACAGCAAGCACTCTGGCGAGGACCTCTCCTTCTTCGAGCAGGGTACCGGCGAACGTTTTATCCCCTATGTCATTGAGCCTGCGGCTGGTCTGACCCGCTCCCTGATGTGCTTCCTGGTAGATGCTTACGAGGAAGAGGTAATCCCAAAGGCGAATGGCAAGATTGACAAGCGCACGGTGCTCCACCTTGATCCGCGTCTGGCACCCGTTAAGGCTGCAGTGTTACCGCTGTCCCGTAACGAGGAGCTCAGTCCGGTCGCCCGTGACCTCGCAAACCAGTTGCGTCGGCGGTGGAACGTCGATTTCGACGATGCGCAAGGTATTGGCAAGCGCTACCGTCGTCAGGATGAAATCGGCACTCCGTTCTGCGTTACCGTCGACTTTGACACGAAGGACGATCAGGCTGTCACCATCCGTGAACGCGATACGATGAGTCAAGAACGAGTGTCGCTCGACAATGTGGAGAATTACCTCGCTGAACGAATGCGTGGCTGTTAGCTAACAGCCCGTGCGCCTCGTGGCCTCACGGAGGACAATGGGAGCAGGGTACACTCTCGAGTGCCACATAGTTACCTGTACACCCACTTTCGAAGGAATCGACCAGGTTAGATGGATGGCGTTCTCCTGAATCAGGAGCTCGTCTTTCGAGTCATCGACTTGACGGGCGTCGTTGGCGCAGGCTGCTTAGGTGGCACTGTGGCACGCCGTCATAAGTTCGACCTGGTTGGTTTTCTTATCCTGGGTATTAGCACCGCACTGGGTGGCGGTATTTTGCGTGACCTCATGCTCAACCTCACACCCATTGCCTTGACTGACAATGCCTATCTGGTAGCAGCAGTTTGTGGCGTATTTATCTCCATGGTGCTGCGTATTGACGGGCGAAAGTTTTGGGTGAATCTCTTCAGCCTGGTCGACGCCATGACGATTGGATCCTGGGCGGCGACGGGTGCCTCAAAGACGCTCGCCGCCGGGTTAGGTGTAGGGCCCGCACTTGTGTTGGGTGTTATTACCGCGGTGGGTGGTGGTGTTACACGCGATATCTTGGTGGGCCGTACCCCAGAAGTGTTCGGCGGTAATACACTCTATGCCACCCCAGCACTCGCTGGTGCAGCCGTTGTGACCATGGTGCATGGCATCGGTTACCCCGGTGTGGGTATGATCGCCGGCACCATTACCGGTATTGCTCTCTGCCTGCCTGCACAACTGTTCGGCTGGTCGCTTCCGGTGATTCCCGATTGGAGTCTGGATTCTGCGGCTGCGGAAATGTTGCGCAAGGTGAAAGGCGACAAGTCTCGTCGCGCAAAGTCCCATCTCAAGGGACTACAGATGATGGAAGAGCAGGTTCACCAAGCGCAGATGCAGGCAGCAGAAGACGCCGCCACCAGCGAGCCAGGTGACGGATTCCCCGCGGACACTGAGCCACCTGGTGAGGGCCCCGCAGAGGGGACACCTCCGCCGCCTATCTTCGATAAGACAATGTAGGGAACGTCTCCTTAGAACTTACCGCCTATTCCAGATGGTCCGCCGAAGGATCCTCCAATGCCGGAGAACCCTCCCGAGTTACCCAAAGAACGAGCAATACCGACAGCCCCGTTGCTGACTGCGGACCAGCCATTGTTGTAGGACGATCCGCCACTCAGTAGATTGCCCAACAGCATACCGCCCAGGAAGCTGCTGGCGTTGGTGCCAGAGCGGATGCGCTGATCCCGGTTGTACATTGTGGCATAAGTGCGCTGGTCGTGTGCGGCTGCCTGAATGGCCTCCTGTGCCATCATCATGGCCTTTTGGGCCTCTTGCAGAGCGGTTAGATAGTCGGTTTCTGCCACTTGTTCTGCCATATGCAGATGAGTTTGCGCCTGTGAGAGGCGCGTACGGGCGGTTGCCTGCACAATATTCGTCCGAGTATTCACCAGGTCTTGAGCTGCCCGCACTTGTTGCTGAGCAGTAATAATAGCCTGGTGTACGGTCTCTTTTTGTCGCTGTAGGGTGTTGGCTTGCCCTTCAGTTGAGATGAGAGTGGACTGCAAGCTAGTGTCGGCAGCGACCAGCTCGTTATAGCAGGGGAGTGGCATAGCCTCCCCGCGTGATTCGGCGCGTTTGAGTGCCTGACGAGCCAAGTTGACCGCATTTTGCACTGGATTCGTGTTGACGGTGGAGCTCTTCGCGAGTGGGCTGGAGAGGAAACTCTCGGCCTCTGCCAGAGTCTTGGTGAGCTCTTCCTTTTGCCCCTGCAAGCTGGCTTGCGCGTGTGTAATATCCTCGTCAGCATGATCCACTGCGGCAAGCAGGCGCTCTGCCTGGGCAAGGAGCTTTTCTGCTTGCACAATCGCCGGTGCTACTGGATAGTGTTCCTCGCTGGGGCGTTTGAGTCCCTGCCGGGCACCATCCAGAGAGTCTTCTGCAAGGGAGATGTTCTCTTCTGCACCAAGGACGTTCGCTTCGATTGTTTCCAGGTTGAGCCGCTTATAGCGTTGCTGTAGCGATGAGATGGTCTGGCGGGCAGGCTCCAACCGCGCACGTGCTTCCACAGTACGAAGGGTGAGATTCGCAATGCGGGACTGTGGATCGGCCATGATGTCGCGCATTTGCTCAAACTGGGTGGCGTTCTCATTGAGAAGCTTGCCGGCATCGTCACAGTGCCGGAGTAATTCCGTCAGCATTTGGTGTTGCTGTTGTTGTGTTTCGGGGAAAGCGTCATCCAATTCTTGGCGGATTGTGAAAGCCTGGCGTAGATGCGCGGAGGCCTTCTGGAGGGCGATCTGGTACTGCTCCACTGCCGCATCTCCAAATTCCTGTCGAGCGTTAAGGACCGCCTGGTTAGCTTGCCGGATGGCGTTATCGGTAGCGATGAGCACTTCCTTTGACCGCTGATGCAGCGTGCCCAGTGGCACCGCCCCGAGGGGGTTGGGGGCGCCCCATTGTGGGTTAGCCAGTGCGTTCATGGCTGCTTCATTGTTGCGCTTGCGACGGGCCAAGCGGCGGACCACATAGTAGATAGCAACCGCGGCGGCAGCCACAAGTGCGAGGATGAATGCGCCTAACCCGAGGGGAACGTTGTCATCAGTAGTGGATCCAGCCGGCTGGGAACTCCGCACCGCATATAAGCCCTCTACTGTGGCGGGGCCAATGTTGCCCCAGGAAGCATCACTTTGCTGCAAGGAGGGGATGAGATACTTATTCATCAGCGTTTGCATCTGGTAGGTGGTGAGAGAGCCACCTTGCCCAATGTAGAGCTCTCTCTGCTGCGTCGCGACGGTGATAACAACGTAGTTCGGCCCCGCAATGTCGGACAGGGACACAAATTCTTTGGTCCACCCAGCTGGGGTGAGGTCTCCGTAAGTGTCGACGAAGACGAAGTAGATATCCAGGCCCAGTTGTTGGCGGACATCTACCGCAGCATCCTCGAGTTTTACCTGATCAGTCTCAGAAAGTGTGGTATTGCGTGCCACCACGTCTGTGCTATCCGGCATAGCAAAGGGCTCCACTGCATTACTGGCTGCGGGAGACCCCGCCAGCACACCTAGCGTGAGGAGAAGAGCGACACAACAACGCTTGAGAACGTTCACCATGGGGACAGAGACCCTCCCTTATCCATAGACGGACGGAGATAGGGGACAACAAAGTAGAGAGGTTGTAAGAACTCTCCGACTTAAGACTACTGGAGTTTCGCACCGCTGTATGGAGAAGAGGCAGTGGACCCCGCCCGCTCGCTAGAATGGGGGCGAGATGAGTGTATATACCGATCATGACCTAGCCCGACGCCTCCCAGAGCGACCAAAGGCGGCGCAACTGGGGGAAACTGGCAACTATGATCGCCGGAGCCCCTTCTCCCACGATCGTGCCCGCATCCTCCATAGTGGTGCACTGCGACGGTTAGCGGATAAAACTCAGGTGGTGGGTCCTCAGCAAGGAGATGTGCCACGCACGCGCCTGACCCATTCCCTTGAAGTCGCACAAATCTCCGGGGGCATCGCGGCAGGGCTGGGCGTCGATGCAGATCTCGCGGAGCTCGCCGGCCTAGCACACGACATTGGGCATCCCCCTTACGGTCATAATGGAGAACATGCTCTCAACGATCTTGCAGCTAGCTGCGGAGGTTTCGAAGGTAACGCACAGACGCTGCGGATTCTCACCCGCCTTGAGCCGAAGGTACTTGGCAGAGAGGGGATGTCGGTAGGCCTTAACCTCTCCCGCGCAGCACTCGATGCCGTCTGTAAGTATCCGTGGACTCGTCGTCCGGGGGTGCGAAAATTTGGGGCCTACGCCGATGACGCAGATACCCTGGCTTGGATTCGAGACAGCGCGCCAACCGGCCATAAGTGCTTGGAAGCACAGATCATGGATTGGGCGGACGACATCGCCTACTCAGTTCACGATGTCGAAGATGGGATTCTGGCCGGTCGTATTGACCTACGGGTACTAGGAGACAATTCGGAAGCTGCAGCCCTGGCAGCAGATGCCCATGCCACGTTTGGACTCTCCGCCGACCGTGTTGCAGCCGCTGCTGCCCGCCTTTGGGAGCTACCACATGTACGGGAAGTGGCTGACACCTGTGTCTCCAACTCTGGGACGCTAGTGGGGTCCGGGAATTACTTTGGCTCCCGGAGTAACTTGGTGGCGCTCAAACAACTCACGTCAGAACTAGTAGGACGCTTCGTTAACTCCACAATCGCCGTCACCCGGGCTCACTACGCGGGAGAACTGGGACGCTACCGGGGCGATCTGACGATCCCGCACGACATTGAAGCGGAAGTGGGGCTTCTTAAGACGGTGGCAGTCCGCTACGTCATGCACAATGTGGACCACCTGAAGGCACAGGAGCGTCAATATGACCGTATTTTCCGAGTGGCGAGCTGGCTGTTGCAGACTGGTGAGGGCGGCCTTGACCCGGTCTTTTGGGATGATTGGAAAGTAGCTTGTGCGGTGGGTGATGATGCCCGCCGTATGCGGATCGTGGTCGACCAGATCGCCTCGTACACCGAAACTCGTCTAGAACGTGTCGATAAAGCTGCCGCTGGTCTGCAAGCAGGGTGGGGCTAGGGCACGCTGGCATTCGCCCGCATGGGGTATCCTCAAACCATGGCCAAGGGACGGATTCCAGAAAGCGACATTGAGGCAATCCGTAACCTGGTGCGCATCGAAGACGTCGTCGGGGAATACGTGTCGCTGAAACCCGCCGGTGTCGATTCTCTCAAGGGGCTGAGCCCCTTCACTGACGAGAAAACTCCCTCCTTCCACGTTCGCCCCAACCACGGCTACTACCACTGTTTCTCTACGGGGGAGGGAGGTGACGTGTTCAGCTTCCTCATGAAGATGGAACATGTCACGTTCGTTGAAGCGGTGGAACAGCTAGCTGACCGCATCGGCTATCGCATCCACTACCAGGGAGGCGGCGCCACCACCCCCCAGCAGCGAGGGACGCGCCGACGGCTACTTCAAGCCAACGCAGCCGCGCACGAATTCTACCAGCAGCAGTTGGAAACCCCGGAGGCGCAGCCGGCCCGCGACATGCTCCTGGAACGGGGTTTTGATGTCGACACCATTAAAGAGTTCGGTTGCGGTTACGCCCCAGCAGGATGGGACACTGTCACTCGTCACCTGCAGAAACAAGGCTTCACCTTCGATGAGCTGGAGGCCGCCGGAATCTCCAAGATGGGCTCGCGAGGAACCCCTATCGACCGCTTCCATCGTCGCCTCTTATGGCCCATTTGCGCCCCCAGCGGGGAAGTGATTGGTTTCGGCGCACGCAAACTCTTCGACGACGACACACTCGGGAAGTATATGAACACTCCCGAAACCATGCTCTATAAAAAGTCCAAAGTTCTCTTTGGACTCGATAAAGCCAAAAAGTATATTGCCGAATCACACCAGTGCGTCGTCGTGGAAGGCTATACGGACGTGATGGCGATGTGGGCAGCTGGTGTGAAAACCGCCGTTGCCGCCTGCGGTACCGCATTCGGTGATGATCACCTGGCTATTCTGCGCCGCTTCCTCATGGATGATAACTACTACCGGGGAGAGATCATCTACACCTTCGATGGAGACGAAGCGGGTCAAAAAGCTGCCATGAAGGCATTTACCGGCGATCAGCAATTCGCCGGCCAGAAATTTGTCTGTATTGCGCCGGGCGGAATGGACCCCTGTGAGCTGCGACAGGCCGAAGGAGATGCCGCCGTACGGGATCTCATTGCACGCCGCATTCCGATGTTCGAGTTTGCGCTCCGCTCCCTACTGAGAGATTTTAATCTCTCCATCCCAGAAGGGCGGGTAGCAGCTCTCGAACGTCTTGTCCCAGTTGTTGCAGCTATTCATGATGCGGCGCTACGAGACGAGTATGCGCGCCAGCTTTCCGGCTGGGTAGGATGGCACGATCCCACCGAAATTGTGAATCGCGTGCGACAAGCCGCGCGTACCGCAGGGCGGATGCCGGCAGGAGGTCCGAGTGGACGGACGCAGCGAGGACGGTCGCAGCGGAGCCCACGAGGTGCTTCTTCCTTCTCTACACGTACTGGAACGGGAGGAGCTTCAGGTGGGCTGGCCAGTCAGAGCCAGCCTCGGATGCTGCATCCCCGCAAACCCTCTGAAGGTAGTGAGGAGGGGCGGCAGCGCGCGGCAGTGCGCCTCGCCATCCAGTATCCTCACACTGCCGGAGCTGGCTTTGACGCGTTGGGGTCCGACGCCTTCACCTACCCGCTCTACCGCACCATCCGGGATGCTATCGAAGCAGTAGGAGGCTGCACGAATGCGGTGGTGGACCATAACTGGGTCCCGTCCATTCAAGAACATATCGACGACCTGGTGGTACAGGGTGTGGTATCGGAGATCGCCGTCGAAGATATGCCAGTAGACCAGGAGCATATGGTCAGTTATGCGGAGGGTCTTTTCGCGCGCCTTGAGGAAGCATGGGTGGGGCAACAAGTAGCCGAGCTGAAAGCTGCCTTACAGCGAAAGAATCCGTCTACTGACCCCGACTACCACGACATGTTTAAGGATCTTGTGGCGCTGGAAGAATACCGGGCCACCTTGAAACAACTCGCCATCGGAACTTTCTGACAGCGCATCGGTACACCTGCTTTTCACCTACTTTTCCCCCTGTCCACCTGGCAATTTGGAGAGTTGTGGGGTGGGTAGGTAAGCTATCCATTCGTAACACCAAGGTGTTTAATCCCCCATAGCTCAATTGGCAGAGCATTCGACTGTTAATCGAAGGGTTGTTGGTTCGAGTCCAACTGGGGGAGCTTTTTTTACTCTATTTTGGGGTGCGGAAAATGGGCGGGTACAGAAAACGCTTACTTCACTGTGATGAAGCAAGCGTAACGATGGGAATGTTTTATTTACCTTGTCGGCTATTCGTGGAAGGTCCACTGCACCATGTGTCCCCGTGACAGAAGAATGGCGTAGAGCAGGTTGAGACGTGCGTTGTACTGCCCCCAACTGAGGCCAGATTGTGTCGCTTCTTCACTGGCTTCGTAGGTTTCTTGGTTGCGGAAACACTTGAGTTCTACAACCTCGTCTTCGCTATTGTCGAGCAGCTCTTTATTTTCGATGGAGCTGCAGACTTCTTGACAGTATTCGAAATAACCTTCGATAGTGCTCTGGAGGTAGTCAAAAACTTCCTGGGGTACTTTGACTCCACCAGTGATCCAGCGCACTGAGGATCGTCGATCGTAGAGCTGGGTGGCTTCTCGTAGTTCCCGAAGAGTTAAACCGCTAAGTGTAAACAGTCTGCGGATTTGAGCATTCTCGGGATAGGAACAAGCAGACATGTATTAATACCGTAATCGTCGTGCGAAAGAACTTGTTTAACGTGTAGATGCTATCTGTGGATCGAAGTATTAATACAGATCATAGCAAAGAAGTTTTATCGTTAAGAAACACTCATTTTGCCAGTGGGGGGGTATCTCAGGCGCTTCGGCTTATACTGACGGAAACATAGTAATAAACAGTAATAATAGGTAGTAAGCGCGCTGCTGTTGCGTCTGTCCGAACAGGAGATGTCATGACTGAGGCTGCATATCCGGTAGATGTGTCGGTAGATTTTGCAGACGCCCAGCTGGTCGCTACCGACATCCATTACGACTATCCCGGTAGCCCCGTCCTCACTAACATCAATCTCACGCTTTCCGCAGGAGACGTACTGGGATTAGTTGGTGACAACGGAGTGGGCAAGTCTACCCTGCTGTGGATCCTCTCCGGTCGTCTCAAACCCAGTGCCGGTCGTGTCACCCACCAAGGAACCCGCGTTCTTGGAGCGCAGGAGCTCGAGGCCCCCTTCGACTCCACCGGCCGTATGCTTGTCGAGGAGGCTCTCGGGCCTGCCCGTCGCCGTCTCCAGGCACTGGAAGACGCCGCCAACGTTATGGCTACCACCGAAGATCCTGAAGCTGCCGCGCAAGCAGAACGACGCTATTCCGAGATCTTTAACGACGTCATGGCCCATGATGCCTGGAGTGCTGAGCATAACGCGGAAGTTGTTCTCGATAATTTAGGTCTGACTGGAGAGGGAGTCTCCGGGCATCTTCTCGACCAATGCACTGTCGACATGTCAGGTGGTGAGCGAGCTCGTCTCGGGCTCGCCCTTGCCCTCATTAGAGCACCTGAAATCCTCCTGCTCGACGAACCTACCAACCACCTTGATGCGCGCGGGCGTGAGCTCGTTGCCAAAACTATCCGAGAGCACCCGGGAATCGTCGTCTTGGCAACCCACGACCGTGACTTCTTGGATGCCACCTGCACTCATATTGGCGACATTGTGCGTAATCGCGAGGGTATCGGTATCTTCACCGGTAACTGGACCCAGTACGACAAACACCGCCGGCACGAACGTCAGCTATGGGAACACCAATGGCGCACCGAAGAGCACCAACGGGAACTTTTGGAGACCACCATTGAGAAGGGTGCGCGCGAGGTTTCTCCTGGCCGTGTACGCCAGGATAACGACAAACTCTCCTACAACCTGGCCGGCGGTCGAGTGGAAAAACAGATCGCCCGCCGAGTTAGAGCCGCGCGCCAAAAGCTTACGGAATTGGAGGAGAACGGGGTGGCAAAACCGCCAGTTCTGCTGGGATTTAATGCCCCTCTGGCGAAGGCACCAAGCGGTAGACGTGTTGCCGCTGGTTCCGAAGAGGACTTCCATCTGAAGCTCCGTGGGGTGATAGTTCCCAAACGCGTCCACGTAGGTTCTCTCACCATCCGGCCTGGCGAAACTGTCATCATCACCGGCCCAAATGGATCCGGGAAATCTAGCTTGCTACACGTCATCACTGGTGCACTTCAACCGGAAGCGGGAGAAGTGCAGGTGGGTCAGGGTGCCACCTTGTCGATCCTGGAGCAAGTACAACGGTGGGAGGACCCGAAGAAGAGCGCTGCGGAACTCTACTCCTTCGTCTCCGGCCCGCACTCGCTGGACTTAGACGATCTGGGTCTTATCACTCCTGAAGATGCTCAGCGCCCAGTGGGTGATCTCTCGTTAGGACAGCAGAGACGGGTAGCCTTGGCCTTGCTCGTAGCTAACCCACCGGAAATTCTCTTAATGGATGAGCCGACTAACCACTTGAGTGTTGACCTCATCGAAGAGGTACAGGATGCGATTAAACAGTGCGAAGGGACTATTGTCGTCGTCACCCACGACCAACGCATGATCGAACAGGTAGAAGCGCGTCACTTAGTCGTTAAAGATGGAGAGGTGGAAGAGCTTCCCCGAGGTGTACTGCCCGAGATCTTCGATTAGTGTGCGGCGCAGAGTAGCCCTTGCTCTGGATTCCGAAGCGCTGCTCTGCATTCTGCACTCCAGTTGTGCATTCAGCGCTGTGCATACTGTGAGGTGAACCTTGTTAGCCCCATTGCATGAGAAGGGTACTTCGGAATATTGTGGAAGACATGACCGAACGTGCATCTGCAGATTGGGACGCCCTCTACAGTGAGACACCTGCCCCCTGGGGAGGAACCCCTGCTGCGGCAGTCGTGGAACGGCTCTCTACTATGGAACCCGGTTCCGCTCTCGACTTGGGGTGTGGGGAAGGTCGTCACGCTCGTCTCCTGGCTCAGATGGGCTGGGACGTAGTAGGTGTTGATCTCTCCTCCGAGGCGATTCGTATAGCGGCAGAGCACGAGTCATTGGGGCCGAAGATTGTCTATACAGTGGGGGACGTCTGCAGCTGGGTACCGGTCTACGATGCGCAGGTTACTGGCGATGATCGTTTCACCAGCGGCAAATTTGACCTCATTTTGGGTGCTTACCTGCATTTGCCAATGCATCAGCTGCGGGATGTGTTGAAGCGTAGCCAAGCCTGGTTGAAGCCGCACGGGGCGCTTCTCTATCTTGGGCACGCTGCCGAAAACCTCCGTCACGGTATTGGGGGCCCACAGGATTCTGCACTTCTTCCGACCGTCGCTGATCTTGCCAGCGCCAGTGCGGGAATGCGGGTCATTCGTCTCGAGCATATGGTGCGCCCCGCCGGCCATTCGCAAGCGGTCGATGTCCTTCTTCATGCTGAAAACTGGGACTAGTACCGGAACCGTTGCTTCCATGTCGAGGTAGTGGTGTGGGGTTAGACGCAGGTGCCGTCCTCCGCGCATTGTTCGGCAGGTGTTTCTGTTTGCACCGTCACATGGTGAAGGTGGTAGGTGTGCTCCATGAGTTCTTGTACGTGCTGACGTGCTTGCGGATTGGTAGTGACAACGTGGACGGATCCGATGTTGTCACCGGTGGTGAGGCTCCACACATGAAAGTGGTGGAGTGCTTGTACACCGTCCACGGACAAGATGTCATGGCGAAGGGACTCCATATCGACATCAGTGGGGGTGCCTTGTAGGATGACGTTTCCTACTTGGCGGAGCAGTGCGACTGCTCGCGGAAGTACCCATATGGCGATAAGGACTGCAACGACGATGTCGGCATATACCCATCCCGTGAGATAGGTGATGAGACCCGAGATGAGTACTCCCACCGACCCCACCATGTCTGCCATCACTTCTAGATAAGCGCCCTTCACATTAATGGACTCGTCCTTACCACCACGGATGGCAAGAAACGCGAAAAAGTTCATGAGCAGTCCCACTACTGCGACGATCGTTACTGGCAGTCCCTGGACATTAACGGGATGGATGAGGCGCTCGACGGCTTCGACGACAATGATGACGGCGACTGCTAGCAACAGAATCGCGTTGAATCCCGCGGCGAGCACCTCAACACGGCGGAAACCATAAGTGTGTTGGGGAGTGGCGGAGGCACGCGCTCCAACACGGATGGCGACGAGTGCAGTGCACAGGCCGAAGACATCGGTGAACGCATGCGCAGAGTCCGATAGGAGAGCGAGTGAGCCGGAGAGTAGCCCTACGACAATTTGTGTGATGACAGTAACGAGTCCCAGTGCGATAGCGACACTGATGCGCCATTGAGGGGTGTGGGCCAATTCTGCTGCGTCGTGATGCTCGTGGGTGTGATGGTGGGAGTGACCGTGAGCTAGTGTGGCGCCGTGAGCATGGCTGTCGGTGTCATGGCTGTCATTGGTGAGATTCGGCACGTGGCTCTGTGTGTGGTTATGCGGCACGTGGCTCTGTGTGTGGTTATGAGCGTCGTCGTGAGCGTGATCGGACCGGTGAGTGTAGTCAGTGGCCTGCATTGCCGAACCTCTCTAATGTATGCGTGATAATGCATATGTTAGAGAGATGAATGAAGATTAGCAAGGCTACCCTTCGACAAGGAGAGAGGTGCGCCTGCTAGGGCTCGAACCAACACGCAACACCAGCACAACAAGCATTTTCCCCAATATGTGGCAACAATATGGCTACGCAAACCCTGTCTCACCTTCACCTCTGACCGCTCATCTTGCGTCTCATCGGCTTCTTGCAGACCAGCAGACATGTAGGCAACATCATTCGGCGTCACATGATCTGGCATAATTTCTTCTCCTCAAACAACAAACCCCACATCACAAGCACCGTGGGTAAAGTGCCCAACCATCACAACCCCCGGCTGGGAAGGGTGCTCAATACACCACACAGCTCGGCGCGACCATGCGGCTACGGGCGGTGGGTAGAGGAAAACCCCGCACCCAATAGGGGGTGGCGGGGTGTTATTTAGGTATGTAGGTTAGCTAGGCAACTGGCTTTTCCGCAGAGACCGCTGGGCGTTCCGCTTCATAGATGATGTTGTCGTGGCAGTCTTGGACTTCCAATCGCATGTGGTGCGGCAGTGCTCTTGTGAGAATCAACCAAAGGTAGTTAGACCATTGCATGTAGTTTGAGTCGTAAGGTAGTTCCCCCATTACGCCCACATAGTCTTCGTACTGGGTAATGGTTATCTCTGAGGTGCCTTTATGAGGGGAATTCGCGTTGTTCGGATCTGCTGGTAGTGCGATAACTGCCGAATTTGTCTTTTTACGAATACGGCCTTGTGCTTGTTTTACGAAGACATCTATGACTTCGTTTACTTTCGCTCCGTCAATGTCGATGAAAACTACATCGATTCTCATGCGAATCCCTCCTTTCTGTTATCCCCATATGTATTTGTAGTAACCGTTACTGTCTTTTCCTAGGAAAAATACTCTTTTTGCGTACTTGGCAGTTTTGAGTGATGCTTCTAACGAGTCCCTAGCGATTGTTCTGTCTATGTGTCCCCCGCGCCCGTTAATCAGGATACTATCTGATTGTTTTGCGCCTTTCTTTATATCTTTCGAAAGTGCTCTTGTATAGCGCTTAACGAGGTTTTGTGTGTCACCTTTGTAGAACGTTGTCATCGTTTTAACCTCTAGTGTTCCGTTTCCAATGAAAAAGTCCGGTGATTGGAGAACATAATTCTCTCTCCAGCTCGTGGCTAGTTCAGGCGTGGCTGTTTCTCTTTTCTTAAGAAATACCTGTAGTCCTTGTAGCTCATTACCTTCCATCTGCCCCAGTTCACGGCAGTAGTCGGCCTTTTCCCCGGTGAGTATTTCAATGAACCTTTTCGCATCTGGCAATTCTTCTGCTGGTTTTCCAGTGATGAGGCCGAAGTCTCTTAGTTCCTTGGCTGTATACACATACTCATGAGGAATATTGTCGGCGGGTATGTCATGCCCTATTCGTTCGATCCATACGTCTTTGTCGTTGCCTGCGAACTCTGCTGCGGTGATTCGTTTCCATAGCTGCTCTTGCGCTGTGATACTTTCGCCGGCGACTTCCGCAATCCGCGCCCACTTCTCCGCTAGTCGTTGTACAACAGATGGAAGCTCGTAAGAGTACTTATTATCTGGGTTAGAGCCTTGCGTGTAGTATCCTTCGGCTGCTACACATCTGCAGTGATCGTGATAACGTCCGATCCCAGAAGTGTTCAGGCTCCCCACTGCTGCCTCATAAGTGGTGTATACCGCCCCGCGTCCAGCGAGCATTAGACAAAACGAGCATGCTCCAGGTGATGGGATACGGTAGTACCTGGTTTTTGCTTCCGTTGTCGCCCGCTTAACAGTATCGCGCGCACCTTTTAGTACTGAGCGTTCAAAACTCCCCTGAGAAATAAGCTCATTAGCTGCTAGTACCGCCGCATTATCTTGCGTATCCTACACTCTGTCAAAGTTTTTCCACTTCACCTTGCTCGCATTTAACGCCCATTTAATGTTTCCTTGCGCCTGCGATGGATGAACTCCCTTCCAGCGTGTCTTCACCTCTGGTAACTCTGCGAGGAGCTTATTACGGGCTCTTGACTTCACCACTGCCCGACCAGCGCTATCGGCTGCAAGCTGCCCATAATTATGGACGACATCACAATAAAGGACAAGAAAGTCGTCTTTGCTCATCCCCGGATTAGTGCTCACCTCGTGAAGAAGATGTCGCTTCGCCGCGGCAGTAATACTTTCCAACTCCGTTGAATGACGCACCCATTCTACCGGCAGTTTCACATCGCTAGATTTCGTGGATGCCATAGTCTAGAGTTCCTCAGAATGAATCCAACGTTCTCGTGATTTATCCTCAGGAACCGCAGTGCCGCGAGCTGCCCCGGCGGCAATCCGGAAAAGCTCATCGGAATTATTCTTCCGTGCCTCCGCGACCAGCCTGCTAATCGTCGTCGAATCATATCCTAGAAGCTCGTAGGTGATCTCAGAGGTGGGCGGCAGGATACCTGCGGAGACTAGCTGCATTACCGACTGTGCTTGCGCGGCCTTCGTTGGAGTGGACGCGTCCTTCCACCGTGCCCGCAACGTATGCTGATTAGCATTCTCACCCGTGGCAATATGCAGTGCCAGGTTTGCGACTTCGCACCAGCGTGCGCCGAAAATCACCTGATCTCGTTCCGCGATCTTGACTAGCTCTGCCTCCCCCGCGCGGATAGCATCAGCTGATGCCGGATTGTCATGAATGATCCCCGGGAAAGACGGTGGGATTCCGGTCTCGGGCGATGAACTACATCCGCCTGGCCGTGTACTGGAACGAACACGGTCGTGCTGGTGAGTTTCCTGCGCTACCTGATTTTTCCTAGAGAGTTGGCGGGGGTACCTGGTGTTAATGCTGGGTGCCCCCGCTTTTTTCGTACCTTTTCGTGGGAACAATTTGGGAACAGGAGCAGCTCTTTTAGACTCTTTTAGGGTCATTTTGACGCCCGAAAACTACCATATAAAAATCGGTAAAACCCCTGTTAAAACAGCATTTCAGCATATCTACCAGGGGATTCAAAAAGTGCGCCTGCTGGGGCTCGAACCCAGGACCGAATGATTATGAGTCATTTGCTCTAACCGACTGAGCTACAGGCACGCACTCCGCTGTTTGTAAGAACAGAAAGAGCGTATCCAGTGTAGCGCGTTGCGGACGAAACTCGTGATTCGGCAGAGTGTCACCGTTGTCGAGCTGGCTTGTTACTAATGTTACTTAAGTATATTAAAGTTAAAAATGTGCTTTGACCTGCGAGTTTTTTTCCAAATAATGCGGCGTGTCGGAGGTTCAATCGAGGAAAAGTCTCAACCTTTAGTGCAGACTTGAACGTGACAAGAGAAAAGTGCGCACACCTCCATATCGAACGTACTGCGTTGGGGAAGACGTCATACGTCTCGGAAGAAGAAGGAGGTGCGACGTGCACGTCGCCACACCATTTATCGATGCCACCACTGGCGTGGTGTCTATTTATGCTGCTCCCGCCGCGCTGTGTCCACGGATCGAGCAGACCCTTGCCCGTACCCTGCAAGCTGCCCTACCCACCCGGCGGCTCATGTGGCATACCGTAGAAGGCTGCCCTGGGATGCTCCGAACTACCGTGGACTGGATTGGGCCAGTTGGTAGTGGGCAGGCCCTCGCCGAGGCTCTTGCAGAATGGCCCATTCTTTCCTTTGATGTCACCGAAGACGCCACCGAGAGCTGGAATGGGCAGCGTTTTAGTCATACCCCCGACCTGGGGCTCTGGCACGGCGAAACCAATGCCTCCGGGGACGTTGTTGTCTCAGAAAACCGCCTTCGAGAACTCATGCGCTCCGGTGATCTTGAACATGGCATCGAACTCGCTCTCGGCACCGCATGGGACGAGTCCCTCGAATCCCTCCGTCAAGAACACCCCGCAAGTATCGACGTCACCTGGCTGTCCGCTGTCGGGTAAAAACCTGCTTTCGCATTTTCCTTCTCCTCTACACAAAAATCTGTGGTGGGCACTCGCAATCGAGTGCCCACCACAGTGTGTCAGGAGCGCTGTTATCTGTCCTGCATCTCCGCAGCCGACAGCGCGCTTTCAGGATCGACCCACAGTGACCCGCTTAATGTAGTCGACAACATCGCGTACTGTGCGCATGCCTTTCATCCGCTCATCGGGAATCTCAATGCCGTACTTGTCCTCAGTTTGGACAGCAATTTCTACCATAGAGAGGGAATCAACGTCCAGATCATCCACAAAACTCTTGTCTGGAGTGACCTCAGCTTGCTCAACACCTGTGACTTCTTCGACGATCTCGGCAAGTCCAGCAACGATGTCTCTTTCATCAGTGGCCATCTGCGGTGCTCTCCTTTCCGTCTCGTACCTTCGCTATGCGTGCAAGGGGAGGGCGCTCAGCAGCGCCCAGATAACACCCACGACTCTACCAAGATTTGTTGTTGGATTCGTTAATGTCCTCTAGCATTCCCAAAACGTTGGCGATCCGCAGTGTAAACCGCATACGCGAATCAAGTGGATCCATACCGGTAATGTCGTTCACTCTCTTTAAACGGTAACGCACTGTGTTGGGGTGGACATAGAGCTGCCGCGCGGCCTCCTCGACGCCACCATCGACGGAGAGATAGAGACGCAGTGTGTCGCGGATGGCCTGACTCGCCGACTTCTGCAAAGGCTTAATGATGTCATGAAACAGACGCTGTACAGCCCGATGGTCACCTGCAATAGCCCGCTCCGGGATAAACATGTCAGCGGTCGCAACCCGTGGAACATTAGGCATTGCTTGAGCGACGCGTAATGCTGCAAACGCTTCCTCCGCAGACCGTGAAGCCCCCGCTAGATTACGGGCTGTCGGCCCCAACATAATCTGGTCATCGGAGAAAATTTCATAGATAGGGCATTCAGGGTTCATCAACACTTCCGCGGGTATGTTTACCAACGTCACCAAATAGGGACCCTGTACCGCCGCAAGAGCGCGATATCCGAGGTCGGCCGCAGCTTGATGAAGACGAAGAACCGTGCGTTCCTGGCGATCCAAAGAACTCGGCGTTCCCACCATCACCGTCACTGGCCGATTAGTATCGCAGGCCAAGGCAGAGCCGAACGAACGGATGTCCTCGGACTTTGCTCCGCGCACCACTGCGTCAACCAAAGCCGTTTCCATACGAGCATCCCAGACACCGCGTTTCTCCGCAGCTGCTGCAAAATAGTCTGCAATGGAGAATCCCAGCTCGCGGCTGTAGCGAAGAGCGTGGACCAACAGAGTGGCTTTTGCCTCCGGCATATCCTTCATGTTAATGACGGCCTGCTCGATAATCTCCATGCTCGAGTGCAGGATGGAAACAGATTGCTGCAAGCTCAGGCCCTCTACCAAGTGGACTGAATCCGAACCAAGCACATCCTTAAAGTCGAGATCGTCATCATCCGGATGCTGAACCCAATCCGCGAAGAAGCGAATAGCAGACTGTACCAACGCACCAATGTCAGCGCGATGCTTGGCATCAAGCTCCGTAAAGAATGGAAGGGATACACTTATGTGTGCAATCACGGTCCGGGTGAGCTGCCCAGATATCTTACGAATGCGCTGGACAAGGCTCGGTGGCACTGCGTTGAGCAACGTCAGTTCAGCCTGCGAACCTTGGGAGGTCATTTGTTCAGTACTCACAAGATTATTGTTGCATGTTTGTGCAAATGAGTGAGTGTAGTTTCCGTGAGTTAAACCACACGTCTACACTCCGGAATGTGCTGGACTTGTTGCCAGAAAAAACCAGTGTGCAATAGTTTTTTCGTAGGTAGACTGGTGTAGTCATCGAGAAACGAACTCTAACTAGGAGGATCGACGCAGTGAGCGCCAGCTCCGACGCCAACAACTTCAACGCCATCTTGGCCCATAAACTTGAAATCTCTGACGACATGGTCGTGCAGGAAGTTGGTTGGGACGACGATTGCGACTCGTCCATTAGCGAAGCTATCGAAGATATCATCGGCTCCGCACTGCTCGAGGACACCTCATACGACGTCTGTGACGCCATTCTCTTCTGGTGGCGCGATGGTGATGGAGACCTTACCGATGACCTCGTTGATGTAGTCGCCCCGCTGTCTGACGGGGGAGTGGTATGGTTGACCACCCCTAAGACTGGTCAACCAGATGCTGTAGACCCTGCCGAGATTGCCGAGAGTGCCCGCACTGCCGGCCTCTCCCAGACGTCGACCTCCGCAGTTAATGACTGGATTGTCACACGTCTCGTGCAAGCTCGGCACGGCGCACCTCGCCGTTAAATTAGGGTAAACACCACCTCATAGGATAGAGTTTTAACGTCCTGCGTGGGTAGCTCAGGGGTAGAGCTCCGGTTTTACACACCGGCGGTCGGGGGTTCGAAACCCTCCTCACGCACTTTGAGAGATGCCCGGTCACACTGTGTGACCGGGCATCTTGGTGTCTTCAGTCGAGAGAAGTTGAGTGAGGCCTCGAAAGGGAAAGGATTGACGCAAAGGAAGCACTGTCGCTAAAGGGGAGGGGTGGGTGGGGGTTTTCCGGTGAGGAGAGTTCATCCCTCTAAGATGTTCTCAGCGCCATTCTGGGGGGTCTTTCGATACCACTCTGGGGTGTGAAATAGATGTAACCCCCCAGGGCACTGCCCTGGGGGGTTACTACGATGCGAGAGGCTGATCCTACATCAGGAAGCCACCGAGCGAATTCGCAAGGCCCAGCACCGGTCCGGGAAGAATACCCATGAGGACGGTGAGTAAAGCGGTGATAACCACCACGATACTGACCGCGGCACCTGGCTTTGCCACCACAGTGGTGACATTCGGGCGCTTGAAGAACATGACGATAATCATGCGCACGTAGGCGTAGGCGGCCAGTGCGGACACCAGCAGGGCAACGACGACCAGCCAGCTGTAGCCAGCCAACCACGGCACTGCGAAGACGGTGAACTTACCAATAAAGCCAGCGGTAAGGGGGATACCTGCAAAGCTCAGGAAGTAGAGAGCGAAGGCCGCACCCAACCAAGGATGTTGACGTCCAATACCTTCCCAAGCAGAGATCGCAGTGGCCTCCTCGCCACTCTCGCGACGGACGACCGTGACAATGGCGAAAGCACCAATGGTCGCCAGGCCGTAGGCCGCCAGGTAGATCAACACCGAAGAGACAACACTGAACTCCAGGCTTCCTACCTTGAGGAGACCCTGGTGTGCACCCACCAGAGCGGTCATGATGAAGCCCGCGTGAGTGATGGAGGAGTAAGCGATCAGTCGCTTGACGTCGGTCTGGGTCATAGTCAGCAGGGCGCCGAACAGCATCGAGATGATGGCCAGTACCACGATGACAACTTCCCACTGGCTTTCGTTGAGAGGCACCGCGACGGTGAGAACACGGGCTAGAGCAGCAACGGCAGCCAGCTTGGTGCAGATTGCCATGAAAGCAGTCACCGGGGTGGGGGCGCCTTGGTAGACATCCGGTACCCAGCTGTGGAAGGGCACCGCACCGATCTTGAAGAGGAGGCCAATCACGACGAACACAACGCCCAGCACCAGCAGGGCAGGCTTGTCGGTGTGAGAGGACTGCTCTGCAATGCCGGCAAAGGTGAAGTTACCAGTCGCCGCGTAGAGCATCACGATGCCGTACAGCATAATGGCTGCTGCAAGTACACCCAGCAGGAAGTACTTCAGGGAAGCTTCCTGGCTCAGACGCCGGCGGTAGAGTGCCAATCCGGAGAGAACGTAGAGCGGCAGAGACATCACTTCAAGAGCGACGAAGAGCATAAGCAGGTTAGTCGCTGCGGCGAAGAGCATCATGCCGAACAGAGAGAACAGTGCCAAGACGTAGATCTCGGAGTGCTCAGTCCGCTCACTCTCGGGAATTGTCTTCAGACGGCGTGCATGCCGTGTACTGAAGAGAATCATGCAGAGGGCGGTGAAGACAATCAGGGCGCCCTGTGCCACATAGGTGGGCTTGTCCATGGCAAGGAGGCCATTGGCGACAACCGCGAAGCGGCCATCGACCCAGTTTGCAATAAGCATTCCCATCGTGGCAATGAGAACAGCAAAGACAGAGACCAGCTGCACGATTGCGCGGGCCGGCCGACGCACGAAGGCGTCCAGGAGGAGAGCGACACAGGCACCACCGAACATGATCAATAGCGGAGCGAGGGTCTGGTAATCCAGCGCAGGGCTCTCGATCATTCGTGCGGGGCTAGCCACCATGTCCATAGCAACGATGTTCTGGATCATTTAGCGCGCACCTCCTAGAGAGATAGTGGTCGATTCAGGCTGCGCGGCCGGAGCCACGGCTTCGTGGTTAGTCGCCTTCTCAACAAAGGTGACTGCCTGTTCAGAATCGGGGTTCAGCACCCTGGTCAACGGAGTGGGGTAGACACCAAGGACGAGGAGCAGGGCGAGCAGAGGAACAATGATCCACCGTTCTGCCATGGACAGCTCGGAGACCTTTTCTTCCACCTCAGCAGAGGGGAGACCCGTCATCGTCCGCTTGTACATCCGCATGATGTAGAGGGCGGCAAGCACCATGGCGATGGCCGAGATGCCCGCAGCCCACGGGTACTTCGTCCAGGTTCCTGCCAGCACACCGAACTCAGACACGAAGGGTGCCAGGCCGGGGAGAGACAGGGACGACAGACCAGCGACGAGGAGGAATCCGGCAAGTACCGGGGCAACCTTCTGTACGCCACCGAAGTTGTCGATCTCCGCGGAGCCACGACGCTTCATCAGGTAACCAACAAGGAGGAAGAGCGCGGCGGTTGAGATGCCGTGGTTGAACATATAGAGGTTGGCACCTGCCACCGAGGTTGGGGTGAGCGCGAAAAGGCCCAACACGATGAAACCAAAGTGGCTGACAGAGGTGTACGCCACCAGGCGCATGAGGTTTTCCTGCGCCAGTGCGGCAAAGGCGCCGTAGATGATGGAGATCACTGCCAGAACAATGACCACCGGGGTGGCCCACTCAGCTGCGTTCGGGAAGAGACCCAGCGCAAAGCGGAACATACCGAAGGTGCCAATCTTGTCCATGATGGCGACCATCATCACTGCACCACCCGGGGTGGTGTTCTCTGCGGCGTCGGGCAGCCAGGTGTGAACCGGAACCATGGGGGCCTTCACAGCGAAGGCGATCATGAATCCGACGAACAGCAGGCGTTCCGTGTTCGTGCCGAGGTTCATGTTCATGAGGTCACTCAGCAGGAAGGTACCGTGGCCATTGCTCTGGGAGTTCACGTAGACGCCAATAACGGCGGCCAGCATAACCAGACCAGAGGTCAAGGAATACAACAGGAACTTGATGGCGGCGTAGCGACGCTGTGCTCCACCAAAACCACCGATGAGGAAGAACATCGGGATGAGGGTGGCCTCAAAGAAGAGATAGAAGAGCAGGACGTCAGTGGCGGTGAATACGTAGAGGGAGAAACCCTCGACGGCCAGCGCAAGTGCCAGGAAGGCGCGTTCGCCCAGCTGGTCTTCACGGAAGTTCTCCGTAAAGGCATAGAGCAGGACCAGCGGGGTGAGAATGGTGGTGAGGAGCACGAGGCTCAGCCCGATACCATCCACACCGAGCGAGTAGAAGGCGTCAATCTGGGGAATCCACTGGTGTAGTTCGGTGAACTGCATACCCTGTCCAGGGTTGAAGAGTACTGCCATGGCAATGGCGATACCCAGCGAGCCGAGGGAGGCAAGCATGGCCACCACGCGGCTGGCAACACCCCGGACCACGGTAAGGAGGAGCGCTCCTACCAGGGGGATTAGTGCGGCAGAGGTAATTAACATTCTCTCAATCCTCCCTTATGCCAGTTGTCCGAGGATGAGCGCAACAGCGGCGAGAACTGCGGTACCAACGACCATGAGGAGGCCGTAGGAGCGGATCATGCCGTTCTGCAAGCGCGACAGTAAACCGGACAGACTGACCAGGCCGCGTCCGCCACCATCAACGGCGGGGTTAACGGCGCGTCGGTCTAGAAGAGCCGTAGCCTGCGCAAGACCCAGGGTAGGCTTCACAGCAATGTATTCATTGATCGTGTCGCCATAGAGGGCATTGTCGCCGATACGGGTGTACAGAGGCGCATTCTCACGCGTAGTGGGGATGGGCTTGCGGAAGATCAACCAGCCGACTAGCACGCCAACGATAACCACTAGGAGGGTAGCGGCTGTCTCCCAACTGAAGTGAACAATGTGGAGATCCGGCGCAGTACCACCAACGGCGGGGTTGAGCCACTTGGTGATGCCTCCCACCATGAGGAAGCCACCAATCACGGAGAAGATACCGAGAATAACCAGCGGGATCACCATCGTCGCCGGGGACTCGTGCGGGTGCACGTCCTCTTCCCAACGCTTTTCACCAAAGAAGGTCATCATCATGAGTCGCGTCATGTAGAAGGCGGTGATGCCAGCACCGATCAGCGCTGCCAGTCCAAATACCCAGCCACGCTCAAAAGCGACCTCAATGATGGGGTCCTTGGAGAAGAAGCCTGCAAAGCCGGGGAAGCCGATGATAGCTAGGTAGCCGGCAGCGAAGGTGAAGAAGGTCCAGGGCATGGCCTTGCGAAGTCCACCGAACCGGCGCATGTCGACGCTGTCATTCATAGCGTGCATGATCGAGCCGGCTCCGAGGAACATGTTGGCCTTGAAGAAACCGTGGGTAACCAGGTGGAAGATGGCCAGTGCGTAGCCGGCAGGACCAATGCCTGCGGCCAGAATCATGTAGCCGATCTGGGACATGGTCGAACCAGCGAGAACCTTCTTGATGTCGTCTTTGGAGCTACCGATCCAGGCACCAACCAGGAGCGTAACAGAGCCAACGATGACGACTGCCAGAGCGGCCTGCCACGACAGCTGGTAGATGCTGCCACTGCGGACGACCAGGTAAACACCGGCGGTAACCATGGTAGCGGCGTGGATGAGGGCAGACACGGGGGTCGGGCCCTCCATGGCGTCGAGGAGCCAGGCCTGGAAAGGAACCTGGGCGGACTTGGCGCAGGCGCCCAGCAGGAGCATGAAACCGAGGAAGGTGGGGACCCAGCTGTCTACATCGGCAATGCCAGCGTTGACAGCGGAGAATTCGGTGGAACCGAAGAACTTGAACATGGTGATGATGGCAAGCATCATGCCCACGTCACCCATACGGTTCATGATGAAGGCCTTGTTCGCAGCCTTCGCAGCGGAGGGCCTGTGTGCCCAGAATCCGATGAGGAGGTAAGAGGCCAGACCGACGCCTTCCCAACCGATGAACAGCACCAGGTAGCTATTGCCGAGAACCAAGGTCAGCATGGCTGCCATGAAGAGGTTGAGGAATGCGAAGAACTTACGGCGCTTCTCATCATGTGCCATGTAGCCCACCGAGTAGAGGTGAATAAGGCTACCGACACCGGTGACAAGGAGCACGAAGACGATGGAGAGGGGATCGAGGCGAATACCAAGATCGGTCTCCACGCCCGGCAGCGACATCCAGGTGTAGAAGGGTGCTGTCAGGGCGCGATCCGCAGCGGAGCGCATCGCCATCTGGATAAACAGGGTGAGGCCACAGGCGAAGGCGGCAAAGCTCATCACGACGGCGAGCCAGTGCCCCCAGCGGTCCAGCAGCCGGCCGCCCATAAGCAGCAGTGCGGCGCCAATGAGGGGCAGGCCGATAATTAGCCAAGCCACCACGGTGGTCGTCGTATCCGCTGTAGGCGGGGCGACAGTCAATGACTGTCCAGTTGCAAGAAGAGTATTGGATACCACTGCCTTTAGCCTTTCAGTGAACGTTCTTCATCGACGGACACTGTGTACTGCGTACGCCACATGGCGACCACGATAGCGAGGCCAACCACGACTTCTGCAGCAGCAACCACCATGACGAACAAAGCGGCGACTTGGCCGTCGAGATTACCGAACTGGCGCGCGAGGGCCACCAGGCCAAGGTTGCATGAGTTCAGCATCAGTTCGACGGACATAAACACGACCAGTGCACTACGGCGAACCAGGAAGCCCAGGATACCGATAGCGAACAAGATCGCGGACAGGGTCAGGTAGAAACTAGTAGCCATGTCACTCATCCTCTCCGTCGCTCTTGGCAAGAGCTTCATAGGTCTTAGCGGTCTGCTCAGCCAACTGCTGGCCGGAGCGTTCCGCGTGGGCGTCGTAGATCCCTTCGGAGACGGAGGAGCGAAGTTCGCTACCGTCAGGGAGGAGAGCGGGGACGTCCATGGCGTTACTGGAGGCGTAGACGCCGGCACCAGGCATAGCACCCACATCGGTGCCCTTTTCAGCGTAGGCACGGAAGCGGGCTTCCATGGTTTCACGCTGAGTCGGGCGGTTCTTGACGCGGGTACGGAGGGTGAGCACAATAGCACCCACCGCGGCAATGATGAGAAGTGCAGAGAGCACCTCGAAGATGATGACGTACTTGTTGAAGATCAGCTCACCGAGGCCAGCGATATTTCCGCCGGTGGTGCGGGTGGCTTCATCAAGTCCGGCAGGATCCTGCCAGGTGACCAGCGAGATAGCTACAGCTACTAGAACGATAACCGCCAGTGCCATGATGATGGCCGCTATCCGCTGACCGGGGATGGGGTCGCCCTCTTCGGCATCTGCATTCGCACCGACCATCATCACGATGAAGAGGAACATCACCATGATGGCGCCTGCGTAGACGACGATCTGGACGACAAACACGAATGGCGCATTGAGAATGGCGTATTCGATTGCCATACCGACCATCACCAGCAGGAGGGATAGGGCGGAGTGAATGAGTTTGCGGGACAGCACCATACCGAGTGCAGCAGCCACAATAACGATGGCCAGGATCCAGGAGAGGACCTGTCCGAAGATGTGACCGGCGCTGGAGTCACCAGCGGCAAGCGTCATCATCGGAGCAACAGTGGCGGAAGAAGCGATGGAAAACGCCATGATTATCCTTCCTCCAATTGCTTCGATTCACGTGAGTCTGCGTGCAGAGGCAGGCCCATGAAGTATCCCTTTTCGTTGTCTGCAAGGCGACGGGGGTGCGGAGGCATCTCCATGCCGTCTTCCAGTGGAGCAAGGAGCTTGTCCTTGCCGTAGATCAATGCTTCGCGGGAAGCGTTTGCCAGTTCGAAGTCATTGGTCATAGTTAGTGCGCGCGTTGGGCATGCTTCGATGCACATGCCGCAGAAGATGCAGCGCAGGTAGTTGATTTCGTAGATGGCGCCGTAGCGTTCACCGGGGGAGTAGCGCTCATCCTCGGTGTTTTCTGCAGCTTCCACACGAATAGCATCAGCTGGGCATGCCCAGGCACACAGTTCGCAACCGACACACTTTTCGAGACCATCGGGCCAGCGGTTGAGCTGGTGACGACCGTGGAAGCGGGGCTCTGTGACCTTCGGCTTTAGCGGGTATTCCTCTGTGAACTTCTTACGGAACATCGTCCGGAAGGTCACTCCGAGGCCCGCCCAGCGCGAAAAGACACTCATGACAGTTCCTCCTTCCGCTGTGTGCCGGCAGCAGCGGGGGCATCCTCGAAGACCGGCAGCGGGTAGTGGGCAGTAACAGGATCGACAACAGGCGGCTTGGCATCGGTGATGATCTTGTCGATCGGGCGACGCTGCAGGAACAGCACGAGAGCTGCGATAGCGGCGTAGATCAGCACCACACCAATGGCGGTAGCGTCATCAGTCAGCCAGGAACCGGGTTCTGCCATGGCGCGAGCCTTCTGGTAGATACCTATGACGACCAGCCAGCCGAGCGAAAGCGGCAGCAGGGTCTTCCACCCAATAGACATCAGTTGGTCGTAGCGGTAACGCGGGACGGTACCGCGGACCCAGATGAAGAAGAACAGACCAAGGACGACCTTGAGAACGAACCAGAGAAGGCCCCACCAGCCGCCGTCGATTGCGGTGTTGTTGAACGGCCACGGTGCGTTGAACCCACCGAGGAAGAGGGTTGCGCAGATGGCGGACAGCGTTGTCATGTTCATGTATTCGCCCAGGTAGAAGAGAGCGAAGCGGAAACCCGAGTAGTCGGTGGAGTAACCACCAACCAGTTCGGATTCACATTCCGGCATATCGAACGGGGCGCGGTTGGCTTCTGCCAGCATAGCTACCACGTAGATACAGAAGGCAGGAGCGAGCAGAATGAAGTTGTGGGCGGGGAAGGGGGAGTCCCAGCCGAACAGAGTCAGGGTGTTGGCCTGGTGCTCGACGATACCTACGGTGGACATGGTGCGGCTCGCCAGGACGACGGACACCACCGCAAGACCCATAGAGACCTCGTAGGAGATCATCTGTGCGGCGGAGCGCAGACCACCCAGCAGAGAGTAGCGGGAGGTTGACGCCCAACCGGCGAGGACGATGCCATAGGTGCCAATCGAAGCGATGGCTAGGATAAAGAGCACTGCGACCGGGAGGTCACCGAGCTGTAGTTGGGTGTAGTGACCGCCGATGGAAACCCGTCCACCCAGGGGGATGACGGACCAGGTGGTGAAGGCGGCGAGACCGGTGAGCATCGGGGCCAGGGTGAAGACGAACTTGTCGACGTTATCCGGCGAGAAGTCTTCTTTCATAAGGGTCTTGATGCCGTCCGAGAAGGGCTGCAGGAGACCTAGTGGACCTGCCATGTGGGGGCCGACGCGCTGCTGGAGGAATGCCAGGATACGGCGTTCGAACCACACACAGAAGATTGCGAAAAACAGGGGAATACAAAAGATCACGATGGCCTTCACGAGGATGAGCCACCATGGGTCACCCCACACGCCGATAGTGCTTTCAGACACGGGATGACACCTCCATTCGAACGTTGTGAGCATCGTCTGACGGAACCACAGTGACCTGGTCTCCAGGTACTGCACCGGTCACCGCAAGCGGGTTACCGGGAACATTGCTGGGAACCCACACCACGTCGTCTGCCATCTCTTCGACGACGGAGACGGGGAGCGTGAGAGATCCCTGCGAGGTGGAGACGGTGGCGGCGCCACCAGCAGTGAGGCCGCAGGCCGTGGCAGTGGCCGGGCTGACGCGCAGGTGGCCGCGACGGCGGTCACTTCCCTTGAAGATAGTTCCGTCAAGAGCGGCGGAGTCGCCCATGAGTTCACGCCAGCTGTCGAGCACCAGGCCAGATGCGGCGGTGGTGGAGACTGTCGGCATGGAACCACCGACAGCACCGGTGGCAGCTGTCTGCAGGAGGTCAGCCACCTGAGAGCTGGCGGGAATCTGCAGGCTGGTCCCCATCGCCTTCGCGATGGCTCCGAGGACGCGGCGGTCTGACATGGTAGTGACGGGCATACCGGTAAGTGGCTGGACCTTACGCCACCGTGCTTCCCAGTTGAGGAAGTGTCCCTTGACCTCGGAAATGAGGCTGACGGGGAGGACAACGTCGGCGCAGGCGCTGAGGGAGCTGCGACGTTGTGCCAGCTGGACGGTAAAGGCGGCGGTGGCAGCCTGGTGGAGTAACTGGACGTCGACGAAGTCGCGTTCGTCCAGAGCACCAATCAGCAGAGCCTGCAGTTCACCATCGGCTGCAGCCTTCAGCATTGCCTTGGTGGAGAGCCCACCGGCGGCGGGGAGGCAGCCGGCTTCTAGTGCACCGCGGTCGCCAGCGTGCAGTGGCACCCAGGCGAAGCGAGCACCGGACTTCTCTGCGGCGGTAACAATGGCACTGAAGGTTCCAGCAGAACCAGCGGCGCGGGCTCCCACCAGAATGATGGTGTCGCTGTCGAGGCCGTCGAGCTGGGCGAGAGCATCTGCTTCTCCACCGGGGCGGCAGGTGACAACCTCAGCGTTGAGTTTGTTGGTGCCGATGGTGCGGTGGCTCGCGATGGAGACAACCTGAAGGCCCATCTTGCGGACTGCACGGCGCAGCCGCAGGAAGAGGTTACTGGCTTCGTCTTCCGGATCGAGGGATACCAGCACAACCTTCTTTGCTTCATCAAGTGCCTGGTAGGTGACGTTGTTTTCAAGCGAGGTACCTGCCACGTACTGGGTGAGGAAGGCAGCTTCTTCCGTGGTGCCTTTGTCAGAGCGGAAGTCGAGATTCTCGGTTCCGGCGACGTTGCGGGCGAAGGCGGCGTAGGCGTAGGTGTTTTCCACCGTGCTGGAGGCTCCCGGCAGAACGCCGAGAGAGGAGCCAGCGGCCATGAGACCAGCGGCGACAATGGAGAGCGCTTCCGGCCAGGAGGCCTCAATGAGCTGTCCATCGCGGCGAACCAGTGGAGTAGTGATGCGGTCTGCGAGGGTGCCGTAGCGGAAGCCATATCGGCCCTTGTCGCAGCTCCACTCGAGGTTAACGTCGGAGTCTTCGCCGGCTAGACGACGAGTGATCTTGCTGTGACGGTGGTCTACGCGGAGCGCGCAGCCGTCTGCACAATGTTCACAGGTGGTGTCGGTAGAGACGAGGTCGAACGGGCGTGCCTGGAAGCGATAGTCGGCACTGGTCAGAGCACCCACCGGGCAGATCTGCACGGTGTTACCGGCAAAGTAGGAGCCGGCGTCGGACTCAGGAACAGAGGAGACTTGCTGGCGGGCACCTCGTTCTGCAAGTGCAATGCAGCGATCGCCGGAGACCTGCTCGGAGAAGCGGGTGCAGCGGGTGCAGAGCACGCAGCGTTCACGGTCAAGAAGGATGTTGCTGACCAGTGGCAGCGGGGTGGGGAAGTGGCGCTTATCGCAGTCGAAGCGGGTCTCCGCCTGTCCATCGGACATGGACTGGTTCTGCAGCGGGCACTCACCACCTTTGTCACAGATGGGGCAGTCCAACGGGTGGTTGATGAGGAGAAGCTCCATGATGCCACGCTGAGCTTCTTCGGCCAGCATGGAGGATGCTTGGGTCTTCACAACCATGCCTTCAGCCACTGCTAGGGAGCAGGAGGCCTGAGGCTTCGGGAAACCACGTCCGTTACCAGCGTCAGGTACCTCGACCATGCATTGGCGGCAGGCGCCAACCGGGTCGAGTAGCGGGTGGTCACAGAAGCGGGGAATACGGATACCGAGCTTTTCAGCAGCACGGATGACCATAGTTCCCTTGGGAACGGATACGGACCGACCGTCAATCTCCAGGGTTACAAGGTTGTCCTGGGCAGAGGTCGAGGTGTTATCGCTCATTGAACCTTCTCCTCATCACTAAAGAGCGCACTGGCCTCGTAGGGCAGGAGCTCCCAAGCGGGGGTGGTGTAACCGGCCTCAAACTCCTCACGGAAGTGCTTGACGGCACTGGTGACACAGGCGACAGCGCCATCTGCGAGGGCACAGAAGGACTTGCCGCCGATATTCCCGGCAATACTCAGCAACTTGTCGACATCGCCCGGCTTGCCTTCGCCGCGCTCGAGGCGCTGCAGCAGCTGTACGAGCCACCAGGTGCCTTCACGGCACGGGGTGCACTTGCCACAAGATTCGTGCTTGTAAAACTCGATAAAACGAGTGGTTGTGCGGACTACTGAAGTAGTCTCGTCGAAAATCTGGAGGGCTTTAGTGCCCAGCATGGAGCCGGCACCTGCCACCCCCTCGTAATCCAGCGGTACATCGAGGTGTTCCGCCGTGAGGATGGGGGTGGATGAACCGCCCGGAGTCCAGAACTTCAGTTCGTGTCCATCACGCATACCGCCTGATAGCTCAAGCAGTTCACGCAAGGTGATGCCCAGCGGTGCCTCGTACTGGCCCGGGTTCTTCACGTGTCCGGACAGCGAGTAGATGGTGGCACCCTTGGACTTTTCGGTACCCATCGAGCTGTACCATTCGGCACCCTTGCGGATAATCGCGGGAACAGAAGAGATGGACTCGACGTTGTTAATAACAGTGGGAGAGGCGTAGAGGCCTTCCACTGCAGGGAACGGCGGGCGCAGACGCGGGTGCCCACGCTTGCCTTCCAGCGAGTTGAGAAGGGCAGTTTCCTCACCACAGATGTAAGCGCCGGCACCAGAGTGAACCATAACGTGGAGACGCTTGCCAGTACCGAGGACGTCGTCACCAGCCAGGCCGGCATCGTAAGCTTCCTGAATGGCCTGCTGGAGGCGACGTGCCACGTGGGCTACCTCACCGCGGAGGTAGATAAAGGCTTGCTCGGCACCGAATGCGTAGCAGGCGATGAGTGCGCCTTCTACCAGGGTGTGCGGACTAGCCATGATCAGGGGCATGTCTTTGCAGGTACCAGGCTCGGACTCGTCACCATTGACGACGAGGTACTTGGGCTTGGGATTGTTCTGCGGAACGAACGACCACTTCATACCGGTGGGGAAGCCTGCACCACCGCGTCCGCGGAGTCCAGAATCTTTCACCAGGCTGAGAACCTCGGCGGGTTCCATACTCAGGGCTTTACGAAGTGCGTCGTATCCTTCGTGGGACTTGTAGCTCTCCAGCTTCCACGGCGTTTCATCGCCCCAGTGTGCGGAGAGGATGGGAGTAAGGAGTTCACTCGACACGTTACTCACCTTCCTTCACATCATACGCAATGCGCCAGCCTGCCAAAGAAGCGTGGCCAGCAGCGGGGCCTTCGTCGCTGCGACCGTCGTTGAAGCCGGCGAGGACGCGCTCGTTGTCACGCCACGAGGTGATCTGCGGACCACGGGTGGAGTGAACTTCTTCGTCGTTGCGCAGCTTGTCGAGGATCTCAACAGCCTTGCGAGGAGTCATGTTGTCCATGTACTCCCAGTTCAGCATCATGACGGGGGCAAAGTCGCAGGCGGCGTTGCATTCCACACGTTCGAGTGTGAAGGCTCCGTCTTCAGTGGTTCCTTCGCCGTCGAGGCCGAGGTGCTTGCGTACGGTCTCGTAAACGAGGTCGCCACCCATCACTGCGCACAGGGAGGTGGTGCAGACACCGATAAGATGCTTGCCGACCTCATCCTTGTGGAACATGGTGTAAAAGGTAACGACACCCAGCACAACGGCTTCGGGAATATCGAGGATGCGGGCAATATGGCGGACGCCTTCGCCGCTGACTTTTCCATCGATACTCTGCACGAGGTGCAGCATGGGAATGATGGCAGACTGGGCGTGCGGATAGCGATCGGCCAGGATCTGCAGTTCTTTGATATTTTCTTCGGTGATGCTGGTGGTGGTGTCGCTCATGTCGACAGCATCAGCATCGTCGAACTTGGAGACAAAGTGGGCTTCAATCACCGGTCAACACCTCCCAGAACGGGGTCGATACTACCGACCGCGACGACGATATCGGACAGCATGCCGCCCTCACACATGGCGGGGAGGGCCTGCAGGTGGTGGAATCCAGGGTCACGCAGGTGAACACGGTAAGGATGAGTTCCGCCATCGGACACGACGTGGCACGCGAGTTCTCCCTTGGGGCTCTCGGTTGCAACGTAGGCCTGTCCAGCCGGAACTTTGATGCCTTCAGTCACCAGCTTGAAGTGGTGAATGAGGGATTCCATGTCCTCACCCATAATCTTGCGCACGTGCTCAAAGGAGTTGCCTTGACCGTCGTTGTACACGGCGAGGTTGGCGGGGCGCGAGATCTTCGGATCTTCAATCATGAAGGGTTGGCCCTGTGTGTCGGCGAGACGATCGCGGCACTGCCGGCAGATCTTCAGGGATTCGTACATTTCGGCGAGGCGAACACGGAAGGCGCCGTAGGCGTCGCAGGTGTCCCAGACCGGAATGTCGAAGTCGTAGGTTTCGTATCCGAGGTGGGGCTGCTTCTTCCGGAGGTCCCATTCCACGCCAGCGGCGCGTAGTCGGGGGCCGGTGACGCCAAGCGCCATACAACCGGTGAGGTCGAGGTAGCTGATGCCGAGCATACGTTTCTTCAAGATGGGGTTGTCGTTGCACATCTTGTCGAAGTCGGGCAGTCGAGCATCCAACCAGTCGAGGGTCTCATCCAGCTTGTCCAAGCCGTAATCCGGCAGGTCATTGGCGACACCACCGGGGCGCAGGAAAGCATGGTTCATGCGCAGACCGGAGATGGCCTCGAAGAAGTCGAGGATCATTTCACGGTCACGGAGGCCGTTAGTCAGCAGTGTCACACCACCGAGCTCGTTACCGCCGGTGCCAAGGGCGACCAGGTGGGATGCGATGCGGTTGAGCTCCAGCATGAGCACGCGAATGATGTTGGCGCGCTCCGGGATCTCGTTGGTGACGCCGAGGACTTCTTCGACAGCCATAACGTAGACGGCTTCGTTGAAGAGAGGCGCTACGTAGTCGGCACGGGTGACCAGGGTAGAGCCCTGGGTCCAGGTGCGGGCTTCGCAGGTTTTCTCGATGCCGGTATGCAGGTAGCCAATGGCCGGGCGGAGGTTGGTGACGATGTCGCCGTCTAGTTCGAGGCACAACCGCATAACGCCGTGGGTCGAGGGGTGAGCAGGACCCATGTTAATGATCATGCGGCTACTTTGTTCCTGGATTTGGCGATCGACGATCTCCTGCCAGTCGCCACCTTCGGCAGTGAGCTCAACCGTGTTCGGATCGGCTTCAAAGAGCTGTTCGACGGACGTTACGCCCGTCGGTGAGGTGAAGTTCTTTTCAGGGACAGACATTAGCGGTAACTCCTCCGTTGTTCCGCCGGCGGCACTTCAGTGCCGTGGAATTCGACCGGGATACCACCGAGCTGGTAGTCCTTCCGCTGCGGGTGGCCTTGCCAATCGTCCGGCATGAGGATGCGGGTAAGGCCAGGGTGTCCGTCAAAGATAATGCCGAACATGTCCCAGGTTTCGCGCTCGTGGTAGTTCACCATGGGGTAAACGGTGACCACGGAGGGAATGTGGGGTTCGGACTCGGGGCAGACGACCTCGACGCGCAGGCGGCGGTTGTAGGTCATAGAGAGCAGGTGGTAAACGCTGTGGAGCTCGGCATCCTTTTCTGCGGGGTAGTGCACTCCGGAAACCGAGGAGCACACTTCGTAGCGCAGTTCTGCATCGTCACGTAGCGCCTGCATGGTCTTCAGCAGGTGCTCGCGCGGGATGTAGATAGTGGGCATGTCGGTGAAGTTGGTGACGGGCGAGTCAGCAACTTCGGGAACTAGCTCAAACAGGCGGTCAAAAATCGCGTCGAGCTCTCCGCCGAAGGGACGGGAGAGAGGAACGATGCGAGCAGGCAGACGCACGATATGCGAAAAGCCGGAGGTGTCTCCGGTTCCATCAGACCACATACCTTGCTTTGCCGCGAAGGGTGTCCAGCTGGCTGCAGGGTTTGGAGAACCTGCCACGTCGGTCTGGTCTTCAGTGTTCTGGGGGTTGTCAGTCATGCGCTCCTCCCTTCTTACTTCTTCTTCATCCGGATGAGTTTCTCCTCGGCGACACGAACTTCACCGGCGAGAGCAGCGGCTTCCTTAGCCTGCTCGTCGGCGATGATGTGCTTTTCACCGAGTTGGGTCTTCTTGGCGATCATGGCGCGCAGCTTGAAGGAGGCGTCGATCAGCATGTCGGGGCGCGGCGGGCAGCCAGGAATGTAAAGGTCTACCGGGACGACGTGGTCGGCACCCTGCACGATGGCGTAGTTGTTAAAGACGCCGCCCGAGGAGGAGCACGCACCCATGGCGATAACCCACTTGGGGTCGGGCATCTGGTCGTACACGCGGCGCATGATGGGGGCCATCTTCTGGCTCACACGGCCAGAGATGATCATGAGGTCAGATTGGCGCGGGGAAGCACGGAATACTTCCTGTCCCCAACGGGAGGCGTCGAAACGCGGGCCTGCATAGGACATCATCTCAAATGCGCAGCAGGCAAGGCCGAAGGTGACGGGCCAGACTGACCACTCGCGGGTGAGGCCAAACAGCCATTCTGTGGTGGTGGTTACAAAGCCACCTGAAAGTTTGTCTTCAATTCCCATTTCGAATTCCAGTCACTTAATTGGGTAGATAGTGAAAAGCAAGACGTGGTTTATTCCCAGTTCAGTCCTCCTCGGCGCCACACGTAGATGTAGGCAACCAAGAGGGTGGCCACGAACAGGAGCATCTCCACGAGGAGGAACCAGCCCATCTTGTCGAAGGCAATTGCCCAAGGGAACAAGAAGATGGTTTCAACGTCGAAGATGAGGAACATCATGGCGATGGTGAAGTACTTGAGGGACATACGGCCGCCATTTTCGGGGCGGTCCACTGCGTCCACACCGCACTCGTAGACGTCATACTTGGACTTGTTGTAGCGGTGGGGGCCGATGATGACTGAGGCGCCTACCATCACCAGCACAAACAGCGCTGCAATGATCACCATTGCCAGAATGGGAATGTAATACGACACGTCGGTTTCCTCTCACACGTGAGTGTCAGTTAAGGAGATAAGAGGTCCGTACCTGGGTAGCAGATCGAAAAGCTCTGGCTACTTACCCGGGCGGAGGAGATTCGCCGCAGCGAGGGGCAGATCGATGGGATCAACGGGGAGAAGGTAGACAGCATCCGCCTTACTCCAGGTAGATAGCCATGCATCGTCACGTCGTTGCAGGAGAACGAGAAGCGGCGGGTGATCCTCCACTTCGGCATTAATTTGGTAACTCAGGCCCATACCACCAAACGGGGCGGCTTCGCCATCGAGAAGGCAGAGATCGATTTCCTTGTTGTGAAGGGCACGCATAAGTGCCGGACCAGTGGCAAAATCGACCAATTCAACGGGGGGCAGATCTGCGGAAATAGAAGTGCCGAATGCTGAATGTACGTCCTCTCGCAATTGCGGGCGATCAGAATAAACCGCAATGCGCAGCACCGTGGAGGATGAGTCTGTGCGAGTAGTCACAGTGTTATCAGGCATGTGATTAGCCTACCGAGAAGATGCCTCATTTTATGCATCAATGGGCAAGGAGTTTCAGCTAAATCTGCAGGTAAGGCGATCCTAAGTCAGCCTGTTGTCGGGATTTAGAGGGAATAAGTGACAGCCCTCCTAACGGAACTCTCAGTTATCCTGAGAGGGGGCTTTTTTCATCCGCGAGAGGACTTTTATGAACGCACAAGTCAGGAATGTACTTATCAGCGCGGGTATGGTGCTCGGGGGCGTGTTGGTGGGAACAGGCATTACGGGCTTGCTTTTTATTCTCGGTGTGACACTAGTTTCTACGATTTCTCACTCAATTATTAATCCCACAGAATGGACCCCAGTAATCCCACTTATCGGACTGATTGCCACCTATCTGACGGCAGGCGGGTCTGTCGGCATTATCCGTAGTCGGCACCCCTTTTCTCCTCTGGCAGTGGGCATGATCATCGCTGCCATAGTCTTCCTTCTCGTCATCGTGGGCTACTACTTTAGCTATGCTCATTAGAAGTGAATAGTTATTCAGTGAAACGAATAAATCGAGTGAGTGGTCTCACGCTCGGATTCCTTCTCGACCGCCTATTTGCTGACCCTAGCCAGTATCACCCGGTGGCGTTCTTCGGACGCAGAGCAGAACGGTTGGAGTCTTGTATCTACGCCTCATCTCGGCCACGAGGCGTGCTCTACTATCTCATCTCGAGTGGGGTACCCACCGCTGCCGCTGTCATGATCCAGCGAGCCGGCCGTTCACGCCCGCTTCTCCACATAGGTCTACTCGCTGCTGGGACCTGGGCAGTATTGGGTGGAACCACTCTTCAACGAGTTGGGCGTGAGATGGAACAACGACTGCGCGACGGCGATCTGGTGAGAGCTCGGGAGCTCGTTCCATCTCTGTGCTCGCGGGACCCCCAGTATCTCGACACGGAAGGTATTGTCCGCGCAACCGTCGAGTCCCTGGCAGAAAACACATCCGACGCGACCATTGGGGCACTCTTCTGGGGAGGACTAGCAGGGCTTCCAGGGCTTCTCTGGTACCGCGCCACCAACACTCTTGATGCCATGGTCGGCTATCGCTCTGCGCAGTACCACAATTTTGGGTGGGCAAGTGCACGAATGGACGATGTGGCGAATTTTGTGCCTGCGCGTCTCACAGCTCTTCTTACTGCAGCTATTGTTCCTCATCGAGCACAAGAGATTCTGCATCTGTGTCGTCGTGATGCTCGCGCGCATCCCAGCCCTAATGCGGGAGTAGTAGAGGCGGCCTATGCGGGTGCCTTAGGAATAACATTAGGTGGGGAGACGATATATGATTATGGTGTAGAGAACCGACCGCGTTTAGGGAATGGCCCAGCACCGACCTGTGAGGATCTTGCTGCGGCAGTGCGGCTCTCCGGTAACCTCCAGTGGGCGGGACTGTGTGTAGCACTTATTCTCGCGGCAGTAACTCCTGGACTGCTTGGGGAAGCTCCGCGACGCTGTCGATAGTATGAGTGGCATGCCCCCACTCTGCAGCAGAACCAGTACCCCACGTGCAGAGAATAGTGTCGATACCGAAGACAGCGGCCCCTTCCACGTCGTGAATACGATCACCCACCATCACATAACGTCGGCGGGGACGTAGCGGGTCATCTCCGGCCTGACGGATTGCCTCTGCAATGACGTCAGCCTTCGCTTGGCGTGTGGTGCCGTCATTGTTCGCACCTACCATGCCGCTAAAGAGCTTTTCAATGCCAACGTGGGCGACAGTCTTAAATGCGACAACCTCCCGCTTAGAGGTCGCCAGGTAGAGCTCATAACCCAGTGCACGCAGTTCAGCCAGCGCATCAGCTATGCCGGGAAAAAGCTCCGACTTGTCCCACATATGAATGTCGTAGTGGTCGAAGTAGAAACGCTTTCCGGCGTCAACCTCGGCAGGTGACCATCCGAGTCGAGCCATCGTCACTTGCATGGGAGGGCCAGCCACCGATCTCAGAAATTCCGCAGAGGGACGCTCTTTCCCTAGCGCATCGGCAGCCAAACAGAGCGTTTGCTGCACAGTTGCTAAAGAATCAATGAGGGTACCGTCCAAGTCCAAGAGAACTATGGGGGCACATTGGGAGTCTGACGGGCGAGGAGATGTCACCTCTGTAGTGTCGCACACCGTTGAGACCGCTGGCACCCCACCCCGCTGAAATCAGTGAACACTGTCTTCTCACAGCGTTGTTACACCTCGATGGCGGTACTGCTATCTGTGGCGTCCAGTAGGCTCAAAGTTATGACTGGTGTCCCAGACGCTCCGTGGAACATTCACGGGGACCAACAGGTTCGGCCCGGCATGCTCAATTTCGCTGTGAACGTCTGCCAACCGGGCCCACCGCCCGTGGTGCTCAACGTATTAGAAGCTGCGCTACCACAGCTTGCGAGCTACCCACGACAGGCTGACTACGTACATGCCCAAGAAGCCCTCGCCGCTTTGCATGGCGTCTCTCCCTCATGGGTACTTCCTCTCGCGGGCGAAACAGAGGCATTCGACCTACTTAGCCGGCTTCCCTGGCAGCACGTCGCCATACTTCATCCCTCCTATGCAGGAGCCGAAGCTCCCTTCCACAATGCGGGACACGGGGATATCGTTCATTACTACCTGGCAGAGGACCATCTTCCCACCCTTCCTCACCAGTGCGACCTGGTCATCGTCGGTAATCCAGTGAACCCCACATCGTATCTACATACCCGCGGGGAGCTTGCACAGCTCCGTGCACCTGGTCGTATTGTCGTGGTCGATGAGGCTTTCATGGATGTCGTAGCGCCCGCTCATGCCGCTGCTGCAACTTTTCTCCCCACCTCACCTGTGTATAGTCACGGTGTCACGTCTGCCGCATCTGCACCCACTGCCTCCACCCAGAGCCTCCTCGGAGACGACCTCATCGTGTTGCGGTCCTGCACGAAAACGTGGGGTCTCGCAGGTCTCCGGGTGGGGTACGCGGTCGCACACCCCGCGCTAGTCAAACGTCTGACCCGTCGCCGCAGCCCCTGGACCGTTTCAACTCTGTCTCTAGCCGTGCTGAGTGCGCTTCCACAGCCGGCGCTACAAGAGGAACTCGCGGCTATCCGCACTCGCATTGCCACAGAGCGGGATGCGATGATCCGTTCCTTAACTAAGGCCGGCTGGCGGGCTGTTGGCACAACCGCCGCAGTACTCGGGCACGGTGGAAGCGCTCCGGCTAGGCTTGCAGGAAAGAGGTATTGCCGTCCGCCGCACCGATACGTTTCCCCTGCTCGATGCTGGGTGGTGGCGGCTAGCGGTCAGAGATGCCACGAGTGTGCAGCAGCTCATCGAAGCTATCTGCGTACTCATGACGGAAGAGGCAGGAGAGGAAACGTTGGTATGAACGAGCACTCCGAGACGGTAGCGGCGACCCCCAGTGTGGAATCTGAACGTGCACCGCGCACGGTGGGAGACATTATTGCCGTCATGGACCGGGCGTACCCGCCGCACTACGCCGAAAAATGGGACCATCCGGGCCTCGTCTGCGGCGACCCTGACGCGGTCGTCAACAAGGTGTGCTGCGCAGTTGACCTCACGCCTGAGACTCTCAATGAGTCGTTAGCACAGGGGGCGCAGATGGTGATCACACACCATCCAGTTCTCTTTCAGGCAGTGCACTCCGTCGCCGTCTCAACTCCCAAAGGCAAGATGATCCACAATGCTATTTCCGCAGGGTGTGCACTTTTCTGCGCACACACTAATGCAGATAGTGCCAATCCCGGAGTCAATGATGCGTTAGCGGAAGCGCTTGGGCTCACCGTGCAGCGGCCGCTTATTCCTTACCACCCCGAGGCACTCGACCGCTGGGTGGTGCATGTGCCTGCCAGTCAGGTAGCCGTCCTCCAAGACGCCGTTTTTTCTGCTGGGGGAGGTGCCCTTGGGGATTACACCCAGTGTTCTTTCCGCGTCGATGGGACTGGACAGTTCCTTCCTATGAGAGGGGCTGACCCCTATCTGGGAACGCCAGGCAAGCTGGCAACAGTCTCCGAGTCCCGTATCGAGTTCGTAGCAGAGCGTCGCCTGCGGGCCGAGATTCAGGAGGCAGTGACGACAGCCCATCCCTACGAGGAACCTTCGTACGACATCCTGGAAAGCTACGCTCCGGCACCTGGCAGTAATCTGGCAGACGCTCCTGGCCTCGGGCGAATCGGAACTTTAGCCCAGCCTCTACCACTACGTGATTTTGTTGAGATCGTGTTAGAAGCTCTTCCCCCCACCGTGTGGGGAGTTCGGGCGGCGGGGGACCCCACCGCAACAATTGAAACCGTTGCCGTATGTGGAGGTGCTGGAGGAAGTTTTCTCGATGACGTACGCGCAGCGGGAGTGGACTGCTACGTGACCTCAGATCTCCGTCATCACCCTGTTGACGACTTCCTGCAAGCTGGGGGATCAGCAGTAATAGATACCGCACACGCGGCAAGCGAGTATCCCTGGCTATCACAAGTTGCGGACTTACTGGAGAGAGAGCTCGACCTTGATGTCACGGTTCTCCCTCTCATCACCGACCCCTGGACCCTTCATTCAAAGTAAACTTTAAGGAAAAGCGGTTAACACCATAGAGATTCCGGGTCAGTAGACACCATGAGCTTCCGCATGTGAGCGGCTCTGCGCCAGTGAGGAGAAGTCCGCTATGAAGTGTTCCCCCGTCCTGCAGAGGCTGCTGCTCGACCTTGCCGACGTTGATGCCGCCATCGTTGCGGCAGAGCATCGCAACAGCGAGCCCAGCACAGATCGTCATGTAAAGATCCAACAACGCCACTACTTTGAGGCGCGCTCTACCGCTGCCCGAGCTCGATTAGCGCTGGAAGACTTCGAACGCGAACTACAACGAGCGCGGGGAGAACTAGCCTTTCTCGAGAGGCGTCAAGCCCATGACGAAGAAGCGGTCCACGTTGCGCATGAGACGGAAGTATTGCGCGATCTTCACCACGATCTCCACTCTGTAGAAAGGCTACTTAACAACTCTCGCAGGCGAATTCGCCATCTGGAGGAACAAGTATCTGCTTACCAAGCACAGGTCGCAAATTGTGATGCTGCTGTGAAGCGCACCCAACGAGAACTGGATAGTGCGGTGGCGGCGCTTGACAAATACACCGCGGATATAGCGAGCGCACTTCCCAAGATGCGTGCTGAACGGGAAGCGTTAGTAGAGTCTCTTCCCAGTTACGTTGTTGATGTCTACGAAGAAATTCGGGAAGAACGAGGAGTGGGGGCGGGACGTTTAATCGGCCCCAATTGTGGGGTATGCCGCATGGATCTTTCTACTGGTCAACTGCATGCTATTCATAGCGCCCCGCCGGACGAATTAGTGCGTTGCCCAGAGTGCGGTGGCTTGTTGGCGCGGAGTGACCTCATGCGCTAGCTTCTAGAACGGTGTTCTCCGTGCGGACGGTACCATGGAAACAACCTCCGTCTGACAGAGTAGCGAAGGAGAATTCCGGTGGCAGAAGGATTACGCGGCTGGACTCGCCCCGATATGGGCCGGCCAACGCGGTTTGTGATGGTGCGTCATGGGCAGACTGCAGACTCCGTCCGCCATCTTTTCTCCGGATCGGGAGGAACCGACCCAGAATTGACGGAGTTAGGCCATCGACAAGCACAACAGGCAGCGCAACGTGTACAGGAGAGCGTTGCACCGGGAGATTTCTCGGTGCTTTTCGCTTCGCCTTTGCGCCGGACCCAGCAGACAGCACAGTATCTTGCCGAGTCACTGGATCTCCCTGTCGTCACAGACGATCGTTTGCGAGAATGCGATTTTGGAGAGTGGGAAGGGTACACGATGGGGGAAGTGCTGGAACGCTACCCAACTGACGCTGCAGCGTGGATGCAGGATCCCGAATGTGTACCCCCAGGAGGTGAGAGTCTCGCCGCGGTGCGACGTCGACTGCAGTCCTTTCGGGAAGATGTCACGGCACAGTTCAGTGGAACTAATGTGCTGATGGTGAGCCATGTGACACCAATCAAGTCGTTGCTGTGGGAGGGACTTGGGAAAGTTGACACGGTGTTTTATCGGCTCTTTCTAGATCTTGCGTCAATTTCGGTAGCGGAGTTTTATCGCGATGACGGGTCGACAGTCCGGTTAGTTAATTACGGCGGGGGAGTGGTGTCCTAGTTCGCTGCCGGAATTCGTGGGATAACTAGTACACTTAACACCGGTAAATGAGTCAGCTTGGCTGTCGCGGTTGGGGAAACCTTATGATCTAAGAAGTCCCCGTCGAGGAAAGTCCGGACTCCATAGAGCAGGGTGGTTGCTAACGGCAACCCGGGGTGACCCGCGGGATAGTGCCACAGAAAACAAACCGCCACCTTAGTGGTAAGGGTGAAAAGGTGCGGTAAGAGCGCACCAGTATTGTCGGTGACGGCAGTAGCTTGGTAAACCCCACTCGGAGCAAGATCGAAGGCTTCACGCCTGGTGGAGCTGCGCACATGTTTGACGGCTGCTCGCTGAAGTGTGCGGGTGGATCGCTTGAGGTACTCGGCAACGATGTACCCAGATGGATGACGGCCGCCTACGGGCAATGCTTGTGGGAACAGAATCCGGCTTACGGTTGGCTCATTTACCGTTTTTGTTGTTGTGCGAAAGAACTTGATGGGGCCAGGAATGGAAAGTTTCCATAATGGTGACGAGATCTTTTGCTGAATGGCAACTTTTTGAGAGCTAGATCACTTTCGTGGGCAATTTTCAGAAAACACAGGTTTCTTAAGAAGCGGACCGGTGATGCTCGAAAATCAGCATAGTCTGGGTGCTCGCTACAACCGGATTATTGTTCAGCTGATGCGCGACGAAATCAGACAATTCATTGGTATCGCGCATACATACATAGATCAGATAATCGTCAATACCGCTCACAAAATAAACATCCTGAACACCCCGTAAACTTGCCATCGTTTTCCCAAAAGTGTCCATTCCCATGCGAGAACCTGCGTGAAGCCGGACAGCAATCATCGCCTGGAGGCCGCGGCCGATAAGTTGTGGGTCAATGTCAGCGTGCACACCGCGGATTACTCCATTATCAGTGAGCGCCTTCACCCGGGCAGAAGCTGTGGAGGGAGCAATCCCTACTTGGGCCGCCAAATCCTTGTTGGCAATGTCTCCGTCTTTCTTAAGAATCTGAAGAATTTTCTGGTCAACCTCATCAAGTTGCGGAGGTTCAATCAGCGAAGAATCCATAGTTTTCACCCTGAGTTAAAAAAGTTTTTTCGGAATAGGCGCGAGCTTACCGAATTTTCTTCAGAATAAGCGTGACCCAGAAATTTTATTGGGGTTCGCGAGAGAACAAAAACAATGAACCCCACAACACGTTTCAGGAGTAGCAATGCGCATTGGCATTCCCAAGGAAGTTAAGAACAACGAATTCCGCGTATCCGTCACCCCCTCCGGCGTCGCCGAGCTCGTGAACCGCGGCCACGAAGTTTTCGTGGAAGAGTCCGCCGGTGTCGGATCCAACTTCCCCGATGAAGAGTACATCGAGGCTGGCGCCACCATGCTCGAGACCGCCGACGAAGTATGGGAGAAGGGCGATCTCATTATCAAGGTAAAGGAGCCCATCGCCGAGGAATTCCACCGCATGCGCAATGACCAGGTGCTGTTCACCTACCTGCACCTCGCCGCCTGCACCGATTGCTGCGATGCCCTGCTCAAGGCAGGCACCACCTCCATCGCTTACGAAGTTGTCCAGACTCCGGATCGCAAGCTCCCGCTGCTTGCCCCGATGTCCGAAGTTGCTGGCCGCCTCTCTGTCCAGGTGGGCGCCCAGCATTTGATGAAGCAGTACGGCGGCGGCGGCAAGCTGCTCGGCGGCGTGAGCGGTGTCCGTCCCGCCAACGTGGTCGTACTCGGTGCCGGTACCGCTGGCTCCAATGCCGTCGCTATGGCCGTTGGTATGCGTGCTGACGTCACCGTCTTCGACATCAACATTGCTGCTCTGAAGGCTCTCGACGACATTTACCAGGGTCGTGTCCACACCGTCGTGTCCAACAAGGCTGAGATCACCAAGGCTCTCAAGACTGCCGACCTGGTTGTTGGCTCCGTCCTCATCCCGGGTGCTTCCGCTCCGAAGCTGGTGACCAACGACATGGTGGCACAGATGAAGAAGGGCGCCGTGCTCGTTGACATTGCCATCGACCAGGGTGGCTGCTTCGAGGACTCCCACGCCACTACCCACGAGGATCCCACCTTCACTGTTCACGACACCACCTTCTACTGCGTCGCGAATATGCCTGGTGCTGTCCCCAATACCTCTACTTGGGCACTTTCCAATGCCACTCTGCCCTACGTCCTGCAGATTGCTGAGCAGGGCTGGGAGATGGCAGTACAGAAGAATTCTGCCCTGAAGGCTGGCCTCTCCACCCACCAGGGCAAGATGTACTCTGCCCCGGTGGCTGAGGCACTTGGACTCCCGCTGGCCACTCTGGACTAAGTATCTAGCCCAAAGGGCGGCCTCCGACGGGAGGCGTGTTGTGTGATAGAGACGACGCCCGCACCCATGGGTGCGGGCGTCGCCGTATTTATGGGCCGATATCGCGACCAAATAGTGGAAAATTCGGAACAATAGAGCTATGACAACTTCTGACAACGGCAACTGGTACGTCAACACCTCGACCGGAGAAGTCTCCCAAGGAAAGCATCGTGAATGGGGCGACCTGTTGGGTCCCTACCCAACCGCAGAAGCTGCCGCAGAATGGCGCGGCCAAGCTGCTGCCCGTAATGCGGAAGCCGATGCCGCAGATCTCGATTGGGAAAACTCTATCGGAGCCAACGAAGAGGAGAAACCCTCGTCCTAGCTGCAGGGAACTCTCCCGGATATCCACCCACAGAGTACTTCCCCAGCGTTACACCTCACTGCACACAAAGGAAGGCGAGCACCCAACATTGGGTGCTCGCCTTCCTTCTCTCTCGCTAATAAGTGGGGAGGGTTACCAGCGTTTCAGCAAGAGTACGAGTAGCTAATGCCAACTTCGTCTCTTTCCAAATATCGGGACACGATTTCGCTAGTGCAATATCGATATCGTGGGGATTCTTCATGATTGAACGCACAGTAATGTCATTGTGGAGTGACCACTCGAGGACCGCAGCGTTGAAAGATCCGCGGGCTGCCCGCACGCTATTGGTTCGCCAGGGGGAGAGGGATGGCTCAATGGCCTGACAGAGCAAGGGGGCGTTTGCCTCGACTCCGGGAGTCACCGCCTTTTCCCGCTGCTCTGGAATAGCGCTAGTGGTGGTGGTCTCACTCACTTCCGGTGCAGGCAGTGAGGACGATTCACAGCCTGACAACATAAGTGTCACAGAAATGCCGGCAATACCTGCGACAATTCCGGAGGACAAACAGTTAACGCTCTTCATACTTTTTAGCTTAGCGATGAGTCTGAAAAGTTCCTGGAGGTAGACAGAAAGAATGCTCCTTTTTCCGAACCGAGCTCTCCCCAACGCGGCATCTCCTGTGAAACGATAGACAGCATGGACGCGTTGCGTCCCTATGCCCGCAAATGACAGGAGAGTAAATGCGACGGGACACAGTTAGCATGCCGCGCAAACTCGGTGCCTTGGTGATGGCGATGGGGTTAGCCGCCTCATTGGGAGTAACCACCACTGCCACCGCGGCAGCCCAAGACCCTTACACGATGGCAACTCCCGCAGCTGGAGAAAACCATCCTGCTCTGCAGAAGTTCTACGCACAGCGCGTACAGTGGGGTCCTTGTCTAGACGCAGCGATGCGTTCATCGACACTCGATCGTTACCAGGCGTTTCTCAATATGGGTGAGATGGAGTGCGGAACAGTTGAGGTTCCGGTGGTCTACCCAGATGTCATCGCACAGGATAAAGCCCTGGGTAACCCCTGGAAGGTTGAACCGGGCAAGACGGCTGTCGCCAAGATTGCTGTCTCCCGTGTGAAGGCCACTGGAAAACGCTGGGGCGGCATGCTCATTAATCCGGGTGGACCGGGTGGATCTGGACTCAATATGTCCGCGAGCTTGGCCTCGCCGGCAGCTGCAGCGAAGATTCTCGAGCATTTTGACCTCGTCGGTTTCGACCCGCGTGGTGTGGGAGCTTCAGAACCTAATCTCAAGTGCATCTCTGACAAAGCCTTCGACAACAAGCGGACTTTTGGCGATGCCGCCTATACCCGTAAAGCCGTGGTGTACCAGAACCAGCAGAATCGCCATTACATGAACGGTTGTATTAAGGACGTGGGAGCGACCTTCCTTGCCCATATTGGTACCCGTGATGTCGTGCGCGATATGGATGTTATCCGCGCTGCCATCGGAGACAAGAAGCTCACCTATATTGGCTACTCCTACGGCACCTTCCTCGGCTCGCAGTACGCAGAGGCATTTCCCACGAAGCTGCGTGCGCTGGTATTGGACGGTGTCGTCGACCCCACTGAGGATAGTGTTGAATCTGTCGTCAACCAGGGTGCTGGATTCCAGAAGTCTTTTGAAGCATGGGCGAAATGGTGTGCAAAAGAACGGGATTGCCCGCTAGGTAATGATCCGTCCAAGGCCACAAGCGAGTTCCACAAGCTCGTCTGGCCATTGCAAAAGAAGCCTGCTCCGACCATCGTCATGAGCCGTTCGCTCAGCTGGTCTGACTCTGTACAAGCTGTTATTGCTTCCCTCTACACGCAAGCAACGTGGCCCCTGTTGAAGCTCGGTCTGCAGCAGCTGAAGACAGGTGCCGGTGGTGACGTATTGCTGGCGTTAGCAGATGGCTACTACGGACGCTGGATCGACGGTACCTATGCCAATACGCAGGACGTGTTCCAGGCTGTGCTCTGCATGGACAATGAGTCCAACTCCGACCATGCCAAGCAGCTCAACATGATGCGGCGCTACATGAAAGCGATGAAGTTTGCTGATCCGGGTGGCGCAATTGAAAACGTTCCAGCGGATCTCTGCTCAATCTGGCCGGCACGGCATACCATTCGGCCGCATAAGCCGTCTGTGCATAGCAACGGCAATATCCTTGTGGTCTCTACCACTGGAGATCCAGCTACCCCCTATGAAGCCGGTGTGCAGCTGGCACGGGATATGAAAGCCCCGCTGGTGACTTACGTGGGCGAAGGCCATTGTGCAGCCCTGCGTGGTCAGGCGTGTGTGGACCGGTATGTGGGAGACTTCATCGTCAACAAGAGGATCCATAAGAGCCATGTGACGTGCCGTTCTCAGCCGTAGGCTGACGGACGCATCCGCACTGGCAACGAGGCACCGCCTCTCCGATCTTGGAGAGGCGGTGCTGTGTTATTTGGAATAGGCAGAGGGGAGTGGAAAGTGGGTTGCCGCGTTCTGGGAGAGTGTCTGGTACCGATGGGAAACGTTAGGAAACAGTGACCAGAGTTAACATGCCGGTAATGCTGATCTAATACCCTCGGAAGTATGAATCGACAGCAGGAATTTGTCCTTCGCGCCCTTGATGAACGCGATATTCACTTCGTCCGACTCTGGTTCACTGATCTTTTGGGGTACCTCAAGTCAGTCGCTATTTCGCCAGCTGAACTAGAGGGGGCGTTCGAAGAAGGTATTGGTTTCGATGGATCGTCGATCGAAGGCTTTTCCCGCATTACCGAAGCGGACACCATCCTCATGCCGGATCCTTCCAGCTTCCAGATGATGCCGTGGCTGCATGAGGATAAGCGGCAGCACTCTGCACGTATTTTCTGTGATATCCTCATGCCGGATCTCGCCCCCTCGTGGGCTGACCCTCGCCACGTCCTGCGCCAGGTGATGAATCGGGCGTCGGGAATGGGTTTCTCCTGCTATGTCCACCCGGAGATTGAATTCTTCGTCCTGAAATCACTTGACACAGAAGGTCAGCGCCCCGAACCGATCGACGCTGGCGGTTACTTCGACCAAGCCTTCCACGACATCGCCCCGCACTACCGGCGGCATGCAATCGAAGCTCTCGAATCGATGGGTATCTCGGTCGAGTTCAGCCATCACGAAACTGCTCCTGGCCAGCAGGAAATTGACCTGCGGTTTGCCGATGCACTGGGAATGGCGGACAATGTCATGACCTTCCGCTATCTGGTGAAGGAAGTCGCTATTAATGATGGAGTTCGGGCCACCTTTATGCCCAAACCTTTCACCGATTTTGCTGGCTCCGGTATGCACACACACGTCAGCCTTTTCGAAGGTGACACTAACGCTTTTGATGATCCCAATGACCCCATGGGTCTCTCCACGGTTGCACGGTCCTTTATGGCTGGTGTCCTGGAGCACGCCAACGAGATCTCCCTCGTCACCAACCAATGGGTGAACTCTTACAAGCGGTTGGGTGGGGGATTCGAAGCTCCCATCGCAGCCACCTGGTCTTCCGGTAATCGCTGCACGATGCTGCGAGTACCTCGCTATATGCCAAATAAGTCCAGTTCACGACGGGTTGAGGTACGTACCCCTGACCCCGGATGCAACCCCTACTTGGCGTTTGCAGCTATTTTTGCCGCCGGTTTGAAGGGAGTCGAAGAAGGCTACGAGCTTCCTCCGGAAGCAGAGGAAGACGTCAATCTCATGCGTCCTAAAGAGCGCAAAGCGATGGGCTACCGCGACCTTCCAGAAAGTTTGGAGGACGCCATCGCGTGCTTTGAGAGTTCCGAGCTTATGGCAGATGCGCTGGGCGAACATGTTTTTGAGTTCCTTATTCGGAGCAAGCGGGAAGAGTGGGCGCGGTACTCCAACCACGTCACCCCCTACGAACTGCGTCACTACCTTTCCCTGTGACCACCCCACGTAATACCGGGCGCCGTGTGATCCCCAGCCCCGCCAGGTTGGGGCTATCGCGGTCTACCGCGGAACAAGAACTTACGGAGCTGGGATGGATGCGGGAAGAATGTGTAGACCTTCTGCGTGCGCTCTCCCGCAGTCCAGAGCCCAACCTCTGTCTCGCCACCTTGGTTCGGTTACGGGATGCATTGTACGACACTGAAGGTGAGCAGAGCTGGACAAGCTTTACGCAGGATCTCCTCGCAAATACCGTGCTACGGAGCAGGCTTCTTGCGCTTCTGGGAGCGTCTACAGCTCTGGGGGACCACCTTGTGACGCACCCTACAGTAGCCCGCCATCTAGATGCTGCTGTTCCCACATTTTCGGCTAGCGTACAACACCTGTTACAGAGCATTCAGGCCACCCCGGTAGATGCTACCGCGTCAGCTGATCTCACCACCACAGGCACCTACCGTGCCGGAATCACTGGCCCGGATGCCTTGCGCGCCATGAGAAGTGCATACCGCGACATGATGTGTTTGGTGGCCGCCGCCGATGTCGCTCATACAGTCGACAGCGCTGAGCGTCAAGCACCTCGTCGAGACACTTCAGAGCGCCTCACGGAGTTAGCAGAAGCAGCATTAACCGCTGCCTTGGCAGTTGCTGTAGCGACAGTTTATCCTAATGCTGGCGAGGCACCAGGGCGCCTCGCCATTATTGCAATGGGCAAATGTGGTGCCCGCGAACTCAATTACATATCAGACGTCGACGTCGTTTTTGCGGCTGAACCTGCTGATGCGAAAACTGCCCGACTGGCTGCGGAATTCATGAGCATCGGTACCCATTGCTTCTTTGAAGTGGACGCGGCACTCCGCCCTGAAGGTAAAAAAGGTGACTTGGTCCGCTCTGTAGGTTCGCACCTTGCATACTACAAACGTTGGGCAAAGACATGGGAGTTTCAAGCCCTGCTCAAAGCGCGGCCGATGACCGGGGATATGGAATTGGGGCAGGAGTACTTCGACGCCATCTATCCACTGGTCTGGACAGCATGTGAACGGGACCAGTTTGTTGCCGATGTGCAGGAGATGCGGCAACGCGTGGAGAACAATCTTCCTGCCGCTCAAGTTACCCGTGAGCTCAAATTAGGCCGAGGTGGCTTGCGGGACGTGGAATTTGCAGTACAGCTGCTACAGATGGTGCATGGGCGCACTGATACAACTTTGCGGGTACGAGCCACCGGGGAAGCCCTGGATGCACTTGCGGAAGGCGGCTATATCTCCCGGCACAATGGGGGAGAATTGAACTCCGCATACGACTTTCTTCGCCTCCTCGAACATTGCCTGCAGTTGCAGCATCTTCGACGCACACACTTCCTGCCAGCTGAGGACGACGAAATAGCGCTTCGCTGGCTCGCACGGGCAGCGGGATGCCGTCCGACCGGAACAATGGATACAGAAGAAGTGCTGGTCAATCGTCTCCGGCGAACGAGAGCACGCATCCGAACTCTGCACGAGAGCCTCTTCTACCGTCCACTGCTTCTCAGTATTGCCGCCGCAGATGCCTCCACCGTTTCCCTGGACGATGAGGCAATGGAGCGGCAGCTGGCGGCGCTGGGATATCAGAACCCGCGCCACGCGCTCACCCATCTACGTGCACTGACCGGGAATAGTAGCCGACGTGCCCGCATCCAAGAGTTGCTTCTCCCCATGGTTTTGGAGAGGCTCAGCCGCACTGCTAACCCTGATGCAGGTTTGCTGGACTATCGGCGTTTGTCTGAAAAGCTGGTTGACAAGTCGTGGTACCTCCGGCTTCTTCGGGATGATGAAGTGGTGCTGGAACGTCTGGCCACCATCTGTGGTACTAGCCGTTATATTCCCGACCTGTTGATGAATGCTCCCGAGGTCATTCAAATGTTGTCCGGCAGTCGGCTGGTGGAGGCAAGCTCAGCCGACATTGCCTCGGCCCTCGAAGCGAGTGCTCGCCGCCACCACAACCCGGCGGATGCAATCGATGCGGCACGTTCATTACGACGGGCAGAGTTAGCGCGTATAGCCTGTGCGGATGTTCTCGGAATGCTGGATGTGGAGGAAGTGTGCGCTGCGCTCTCCACTATCTGGGTGGCTGTCCTCAACGCGGGATTGTCCGTCACGACTCGTGAGCATTTGGAGAGCGCCGGGCTGGCGGAACAAGATGCCCCGGCACGCATAGCGGTGATCGGTATGGGGCGTCTAGGCAGCAGAGAGATCGGCTATTCTTCCGACGCCGATGTGATGTTTGTGTGCCAACCCACCGAAGCGGCCGAATCTAACCAGGAGGCGCTGCAGTGGTCGACCGAGGTTATTGACAAGCTTCAACAGCTGCTCAAGAAACCGTCTACTGATCCGCCCTTGGAAATTGATGCAGATTTGCGGCCCGAGGGGAAGAAGGGTGCGCTGGTACGCACCCTGGAGAGTTACCGGACCTACTACGAGGAGTGGGCGGAGCCATGGGAACTACAGGCATTACTGCGGGCGGAGCCACTTGCCGGAGACATGGAGCTAGGGCAGAAGTTTATCGAAGCGGTGAACCCTCTCCGTTATCCAAAAAAGCTCCCCGTACAGGTAACCCAACAGATTCGTCGTATGAAGGTTCGGGTGGAGACGGAACGCATGCCGCGGGGCGTAGATCCGAGCCTCCACACCAAGCTAGGGCGAGGGAGCCTCTCCGATATTGAGTGGACTGTCCAGCTGCTGCAGCTACAGCATGCCTATGCCTATCCAGAGTTGCAGGTGACTTCTACGCGAGCGGCGCTGGAGGCAGCCACACAAGCAGGACTATTGAGTTTGGATGACGAAGACACACTGTGGATTGCCTGGTCCCGCGCAACGTCTACGCGGAACGCGCTCGCGTTGGCTAAAGGCCGTCCACTTGATGTGCTACCTATTCAGGGTGACATCCTGTCCAGTGTGGCGGCAATTTGTGGGTGGCCGGTGAATTCGGGTGCGGACTATGTGGAGAATTATCTGAAGTCCACGCGACGGGCCAGAAAAGTTGTGGAGCGCGTCTTCTGGGGAGAATGACGCGCTCCACAAGAGCTCGTGCTGTGCGTCCTGTCACCGTAGTTCCAGTGTGCACAGAGCTATATGAGGTTTCCCTAGTAGCGGATACTCACCGGGACTCGAGCAATGATGTCCAGACCATTGACGTGGTCGTGGAACATGGTGATCGAGCAGCCCTTGCGGCAATCGACCTTTTTGCCGGGAACAGTTGAGCCGGTAAGGGTTACCGTAATTTTGGCATCGACCGCACCATTCCGGGGAATGGGGTTGGTGCCGCCGGGGGAGTTGGTCACCCACAGCTGATTCCCGACCTGACGGCGCTCACCGGTGCAGAGAGGGATGGGGCCTTTGTAGTTTGTTTGGCAGAGTCCAACGTTGTAGCCGGAGAGGGGATCAAGCCCACGCAAGGAGGTCTTCACGACACTGCCGGCGTGAAGACCTTTGGTGGGGGTGGCGCTGAGCGTAGGTGCAGCCTGCGCAGCACCAGTGCCGAGGGGGAACAAACCAGCGACAGCAAGGGCTACCAGAGCAGAACCTCGCCGCGCTTTACGCATCGCGATGCGGCTGGAAAAGATCGTCACTTTCTTTCCCTTTCACCTAAAAATTGCCGTTTTTCCGCGATTAGTATCCCACAGATGGGTAAAGTCCCGGTCTCTCCGGCCGGGACTTTAGTCTCATATACACATAGTCGCATTCATGCGCACATGTAATGAATTTGTAATGTTTAGCGCTTAGTACTTCACCGAGACGGGCACACGGGAGAGGATATCCAGGCCATTCACATGATCGTGGAAGAGGGTTACGGAGCATCCCTTACGGCAGTCCACCTTCTTGCCCGGAACCGTAGAACCAGTCAGAGTGATGGTGATCTTGCCTTTAACAACACCGTTGCTAGGGATGGTATTCGTACCGCCGGGAGAGTTGGTGACCCACAGTTGGTTGCCAATGGACTTACGCTCGCCCGTGCACAGCGGCACTGGGCCAGAGAACTTATTCTGGCATAGCCCCACGTAATAGCCGGACAACGGGTCAAGACCGCGGAGGGTGACATTGACAACGGAACCTGCATGGAGCCCCTTGGTAGGGGAAGCGGAAAGGGTGGGGGAGGCATGGGCAACGCCAGCGCCAGCAAGAGGCATGAGAACCGCAGCGGTCAGACCAGCGATAGCAGAGGCGCGACGGGACGTACGAGAGGTAAAGATCGACACGATGGTGCCCTTTCTACAATGTCCTCAAAAGGTATTCTTGAAGGTCTCCTCGAGGCCCTCAAGTGGCGTCGAGTTCTTTATAACAAAAAGATAACTCAGGCGACCCTAGTCAGGTTACCCTAAAACTTTGCAATGGACTATTCTAGAAAAAGAATTTGTGGTGCTAACGCTACTCACCGGGGTGGCATAATCCCGCGGATAAGCAGCTGATAAAGCTCTCGAAAAAATAAATGACTTCTGGAGGACTGAAGTGGCCGGCTTTACTGACCCCATGATGGACGCATCATCCACCCACGCGCGCGCCCCCCGCTCTCACCGCCGCGTCCTGATCGCTCTCATTACTAGTGCCGCCCTTGTCTTTACCGGCTGTGCCGGCCCTAATGGAGCCAACGGTGGGAAAGACGAATTCCCCAACGCCAAGGGCTCGCGCCACGCCGTGCTAAAGAATAACAACCCCGAAGTGGTCGTCAATACCCCCACACAGCATCTTCCTGCCAAGGTGAAGTCCTGGGACGGTGAAGAGATCACTGTCACTGACACATCTCGCATCATTGGCATAGACCGCCCCGGCACCATCACTCGCACCATCTATGCATTGGGTCTTGGGAAGAACATCATTGGACGTGACAAGACGGCAGACTTCCCCATGGCGAAGGATATCCCGCTCGTCACCACCAAAGCCCACGTCCTCAATGCCGAAAAGATTATTGCTGCACGCCCCACTGTCGTCATTGTTGACGTGACAGTAGGCCCGTCTGCCGTCCTCCGACAGCTTCGTGCCCTCGGTATCCCAGTGGTCTACATTTCCCCGGAACGCTCACTCAAAGGCGTGGGAACCACCATTGTCGAAATTGGTGAAGCCCTCGGCGTAGACCGAAAGGATATCGATAAGGTCATCGACCACACTAAGAAAGAAATCGATGACGCAACCAAACGCGCCCACGCGATGGCTGACGGCCGCCGCATCGCAGTACTCGTCATCCGCGGCACCAACGTCGCCTTCATCGGTGGCCCTGGCTCGGGAGCCCCTGGACTCGTGGAAGCCCTGGGCGGTGTGGATGTCAGCAAAGAAATTGGTCTGACTGCCACATTTACCCCAATGACCCCAGAAGCTATGGTGAAGGCTGCCCCGGACACCGTCATCGTTATGTCTGACGGCATGAAGTCCGCCGGTGGCGTGGATGGTGTGGTTTCTGCCCCCGGTATGGCCCAAACACCGGCCGGCAAGAACCGTTCCGTCGTCGACATTCTCGACTCCGCCCTCTTTTCTTTCGGTCCGGGAGTCGGCCTGGTTATCGATGCGCTCGCTGACGCCCTATACGGAAAGCCTGCCGCCCAGTGACGCCTACTAGAACACGCCGCTCCGTCATCGTTCTGGTCATCCTCATTCTGCTGTTGATCGCAGCGGCCCTTGTCTCCTGTCTCGTGGGCCAGGTTCATACCACCCCACAAGACGTCATCAACACCATCCTCATGTCATGGGGTGTGGAAGGTGATGGCAGCACCTCCCGTATCGTCTCTAGCACGCTCTGGGAAGTGCGTTTCCCGCGGCTCGTTCTGGCACTCGTCGTGGGTGCCGGCTTGGGCTGTGCGGGTGCGCTCCTGCAAGGAATCTTCGCCAACCCACTGGCGGAACCGGGAATAATCGGTGTGTCATCGGGAGGTGCAGTCTTCGCCTCGGGGCTCCTCGCGATCACTTCTCTGGCTGGTGCAGACCAAAGCTACGTACTCCTCAAGTGGGGGACCGCCGTAGCAGCCTTTATCGGTGCCCTTCTGACAACCCTGCTGGTCTATTCGCTGTCCCGTGTGCAAGGGAAGACGGTAGTCGTTAACCTCATCCTCGTCGGTGTTGCTGTCAACGCTATCGCAGGCGGTTTCATTACCCTCTTTAGCTTCATCGGTGGCACTGCTGCACAATCACAGGTTGTTTTCTGGCAGTTTGGGTCGCTGGCAGGAGCCGGGTGGAGTTCCGCAGTGATGACACTTATTGTCACGCTCATGGGGATTGTTATTGCCTGTCTCTTCTCCCGCAAGATGGACCTGCTGGCGCTAGGAGAAAACCAGGCGCAGCATCTTGGCGTTAACGTAGAACGCTTCCGCTTCTACACCATCATCGTGGTGGCCGCACTGGTGGGCGTTGGGGTGGCGTTTGCCGGCGCAATCGCGTTCGTTGGCCTCGTTGTCCCACACGCTATCCGTCTTCTCATCGGCCCGCAGCATAAATGGCTGCTCCCCACCTCTGCCGTGGGCGGCGCGTTTGTCCTACTGATCGCCGATACCTGTGCGCGCACTATCATTAGCACGGCGGAACTACCTATTGGCATGCTGACATCTTTGGTCGGCGGCCCGGTCTTCCTGCTCCTGCTCCGTCGCTATAAGTCTGTGGGAACGGGGTGGCAGTAATGAGCACTACACCTATCGTCAATGGTTCTACCGTCATAGAAGCCAACCATGTTGGCTGTGTCCGTTCCAAGCGCAGCATTCTCAACGATGTCTCCGTAACAGTGCATGCAGGTGAGGTTATCGCCCTTGTTGGCCCTAACGGTGCCGGTAAGTCTACGCTTCTTAGTGTCCTTTCCGGGGATCTCCCTATTTCTGCAGGAAGCGTCTCTGTGTGCGGTGACGACCTTACCTCCCTTTCCGTCCGCGAATTGTCCCACCGCCGAGCGGTGCTTACCCAGAGTAACCATGTCGGTTTCGAATTCTTGGTGAGCGAAGTTATCGAGATGGGTCGAGCCCCCTGGACGCGCACTCCGCAGGCAGCAGAGGACGCAGAGGCAATCGCAGGGGCAATCGCCGCCATGGATGTGGAACAGTTCCTCCCCAAGCTCTTCAATGAACTGTCTGGTGGCGAACGCGCACGCGTCTCGATGGCCCGTGTGTTAGCACAACGAACCCCTATCCTCATGTTGGATGAGCCCACCGCAGCACTTGATATTCAGCACCAAGAGCGGCTCATGCAGGTAGTCCGTGAGCGGGCTGCACATGGTGTCGGTGCCGTGGTTGTTCTCCATGACCTCGGCCTGGCTGCTGCCTATGCAGATACCATTGTTGTCCTGGCAGACGGCGCTGTGGTGGCGCAAGGCGAACCTCGTGAGGTACTTACGGTGGATCTTCTCAGCCGGGTATACAACACCCCCGTGCGCATTGTGGAAGACGGAGTGGGCTCCTTCCACGTCGTGCCCGATCGTTCCGACTACCAACGGGCATAGTCCGTTTCCGGTGCACTACCACCCCGGAGCACACACTGTGGTAGGGCACCGGTTCTGAAGGAGACTTATGTTTGCTGACGACGCCACCTCGGCACCCGCTGAGTATCTCGCTTTTCGCACTGTATCCACCCCTATCGGAGATATTCTCCTGGCAGCTACTGCCGTTGGCATCGTACGGGTCGGGCTGCCAACCGAAAACCCTCACCTAGTGGCCACTGAGGTGGCCTCCCGGCTGGGAGTGCCCGTTAGGGAAACAAGTTCGCTACTGGATACGGCACAGACTCAGCTCGTGGAGTATTTCGCTCGGGAGCGGCTGCGCTTCGACATTCCCCTCGACTGGCGCTTTTCCGACGGCTTCGACTTGCAGGTGCAGCGGCAGCTTCGGCATATTCCGTATGGCACAACTTGCTCGTACAAAGAGGTTGCCGAGGCAATCGGAAACCCTCACGCAATGCGCGCCGTGGGAGCTTCCTGTGGGGCGAACCCGCTGCCTATTCTCGTACCGTGCCACCGGGTTATACGCGCAAACGGCGACCTTGGTGGCTACCGCGGAGGGTTGCCTACCAAGGTCGCCTTACTGACACTGGAAAAGCAGATGCGAGCGCAGGGCGAGCAAGCGCCTTAGTCCATGATCCTCGAGCTCACATGGAGTGCGCTGACGGCTTTACCCTAGCAGTCGAAGTACAGTTCGAATTCCACCGGGGCGGGACGCAGACGTGCGGCGTCGAGTTCCACACTGCGCTTGTAATTGATCCAGGTGCTGATGAGATCTTCGGTGAACACGTCGCCTTCAGTCAGGAAGTCGTGATCCTTTTCCAGCGCCTCCAATGCTTCCTCAAGGGTTCCCGGGGTCTGCGGAATATTCTTGGCTTCCTCCGGTGGCAGCTCGTAGAGGTCCTTGTCAATGGGTGCCATCGGCTCAATACGGTTCTTAATGCCGTCCAAACCGGCCATCAGCATGGCGGAGAAAGCCAGGTAGGGGTTAGAGGAGGGGTCAGGGCAACGGAACTCGATGCGCTTGGCCTTGGGGTTGTTGCCGGTTAGTGGGATGCGCACACAGGCGGAGCGGTTGCCCTGGGAGTAGGCCAGGTTGACGGGAGCTTCGTAACCCTTCACCAGACGCTTGTAAGAGTTGATGGTGGGGTTGGTGAAGGCCAGTACTGCTGCCGCATGCTCGAGGATGCCACCGATGAAGTAGCGGGCGAGATCCGAAAGGCCGCCATAGCCGTTCTCGTCGTAGAAGAGGGGCTTACCTTCCTTCCAAAGGGACATGTGGGCGTGCATGCCGGATCCGTTATCACCGAACAGCGGCTTCGGCATGAAGGTAGCGGTAAGACCGTTTTCCCAGGCGGTGTTCTTGATGATGTATTTAAACAGCTGCACATCGTCTGCGGCGTGAAGAAGGGTATCGAAGCGGTAGTTGATTTCCATCTGGCCACCGTTACCAACCTCGTGGTGGGCGCGTTCCAGTGTGAAACCGGCATTACGCAGGTAACGGCACATCTGGTCGCGGAGATCCTGGTAGTGGTCGTATGGGGCGACTGGGAAGTAGCCGCCCTTCAGGCGGGACTTGTAGCCACGGTTGGGGGTACCGTCGAGGTCAAGTTCCTTGCCGCGGTTCCACCACGCTTCTTCGGAATCAATCTCGTAAAAACCGGTGTTCATCTCAGTGGCGTAGCGGACGCTATTGAAAACGTAAAACTCCGCCTCAGCACCGAAGTAGCAGGTATCAGCAATGCCGGTGGAAATGAGGTACTCTTCTGCTTTGCGTGCAACGTTTCGTGGGTCGCGGCTGTAAGGCTCGCGAGTGCGGGGGTTGTGGACGAAGAATTCCACGTTAAGGGTCTTGGCCTCACGGAAGGGGTCGAGTCGGGCGCGAGACAGGTCGGGGAGGAGCGACATATCGGATTCGTCAATGGTGGCGAAGCCACGGATGGAAGAGCCGTCAAAAGCGAGGCCATCTTCCATTGCTTCCACGGTGAAATCAGCAGCGTCAATGGTGAAGTGCTGTTCCATACCTGGCAGATCGGTGAAGCGAATATCGACGAGTTCGACCTCTTCAGCCTTGATGTAATCGACAACTTCTTGAGGACTGGTAAATCCCACGGTAATTCTCCTTGGTTGAGACCGGCTTTAGCCCGGTGATCTCTCAACTTTAAAGGGCAGGTGTTGCTCGGGAGTCAAGGTCGTGTTTCCGACGTGTTACGCAACCGCTTTTTCGGTTAAAAAAGGGTTGCCGTGGCCGTACTCACCCCTAAAATGGCTCTATCCTGCACGGACCGGGAAAAATACACCACAACCGCTGTAGCGAATCAGGGGAGAATTCCAACAGCGGTTGTGAAAAGGGTAGAGGGAAAAGCCAGTAGTTAAGTAGGGCTCGCAGAACTACCGACCTATGTATTTGTGTGGTTAACGTTGTGTGCGTCGCCGGGCTGAGCGCTGCACATTACGCACCTTAACGCCGGCCGGCATGGGACCCTTGGGCATTCCCATCATGCCGGACTTTGCCGCCAAAGACTCCAGACGATGCTGAATGAAGTCGACTTTGTCACGGTCAATGTTCTTGGGGAGGCGCTTGATAGTGCGTTCAAGCTTCTTCATCTCCACTTCGTCTTCACCGTGACCGACGTAAATCTCGTAGATCGGAGTATCCCCCACCACACGGGCAAGCTTTCGCTTTTCGCCCTGCATCAATCCGCGCAGTCGGGAGTGGTTACCTTCGCCGACTAGGATGACGCCCGGGCGTCCCACCACTCGGTGCACAACATCCAAGTTAGCGTTGCCCGCTACCGTCTGCTGGACACGCCAGGTGCCCTTCAACTGGGAGAGGACCCACCCGGCCATGCCGGGCTGACCGTCTGCCTTCGCGTAGAGGCTGTTGGTCATCCGACGAGTGAAGATCACCATATCCAGCATGACGCCGAGCAAGATACCAGCGATAACCATGAAGAGCCAGGTCACCCAGGACCCATTCATAAAGAAATAAGTAACGAGCACAACGACAAGGAGGACGGCCACTAGCACAGCAATCATGATGGGGAGCAGCCACTTGTCCTCTTTGCGCTGCATATTAAAGGCGGTCCACACCTGTTTAATGGTGTTGATGCGGCCCTTACGCTTAGCCTGGCGGGCTTCTTTCCGCTCTTCCTTGGTCATTTCGGCCAGCGGCTTGTCCTTTTTAGCCATTACTCTCCCTCAATTAGTGCGGTGCATGGACATAAGTGGCAAACAGGCGTAGTGCCTCGCAACAATGCCTTGTCTGCTATGAGCTCAGCTGCTCATGAGATAGTTCTAGTGTAGGCGATGGATGAGATTATGTATTTCCTGCGAGGCACCCTTGCTGCCGGAAAGATGCTGGAGCTGTGGGGGCAAAGGCCGACCGAGATGCTGCATCGCTTGCGCATAAAGTTGCCCGGCGCGGTAACTCGATCGCACCAGAGGCCCTGCCATTACCCCTGCAAAGCCAATCCGGCGGGCAAGGTCAGCGTGAGCCAGAAATTCTTCTGGCTTCACCCACCGATCGACTGGATGGTGCAGCGGAGAGGGCCGCAGGTATTGAGTAATCGTGATGATGTCGCAGCCTGCTGCATGGAGATCGACGAGGGCTTCCTCCACTTCAGTAGGTTCTTCCCCCATACCGAGAATGAGATTCGATTTGGTGATGAGCCCATAGTCGTGTGCCTGGGTAAGCACGGATAGGGATTTCTCGTAGGTGAAGGCGGGGCGGATATCCTTCATCACACGCGGAACGGTCTCCACATTGTGTGCAAGGACCTCTGGACGTGCCGCAAAGACCTGGTCGAGTAAATCGGGCCTAGCATGGAAGTCGGGAATAAGGTTTTCGACCCCCGTTTCCGGGTTCAGCCGATGAATCTCCCGTACGGTTTCTGCATAGAGCCATGCTCCTTCATCTGGGAGGTCATCTCGGGTGACCCCAGTGATGGTGGAGTAGTGGAGATGAAGGTGGCGCACGCTCTCGGCCACGCGCCGCGGCTCATCAGGATCCAGCGGTAGTGGCTTGCCAGAATCGATCTGGCAAAAGTCACAGCGGCGCGAACAACGGCTGCCGCCAATAAGGAATGTGGCCTCGCGGTCCTCCCAACATTCATAGGCGTTGGGGCAGCCAGCCTCCTGACACACGGTGTGCAGTGACGCCCCGTCGACAAGCGACTTCATATCTTGGTAGTGGGGGCCGGTGCGGGCTGTGGTACGGATCCAGGGCGGTTTCTTCTCGATGGGGTGTGTTGCGTTGCGACGTTCGATGCGGAGCAGTTTCCGGTCGTCGGACAAGTCTTTCATCGCGGAATCTCCCCTTCGGTGAGCCCGAGTTCACCGTCCAGTGCCAGCTGAAAATAGTGCTGTACTGCTGGCAGGATGTCGGTGGGGGTGACGGTTCGGCCGACTTCGAGAGACAGAGTGGTGACGGCGGCGTCGGTGATGCCGCAGGGCACAATATGGGTATAGGGCTCGAGTGAGTTACAACAGTTAATGGCAAAACCATGTTGGCTCACCCCGCCCGTCAGATGGTAACCCAGTGCGGCGACCTTTCGTTCTGGCCGATTTCCGGGTAGCCCTAGCGCGGCGTCGCTGGGGACCCACACTCCCGACCGCCCATGTACCCGGCCCGCCGGTACTCCCAGATCAGTGACGACACGGATGAGGGCTTCTTCGGTGCGGCGTACGAAAGCGATAACGTCTAAGGGCTCTGCCAGCTTAATGATGGGATAGCCGACGAGTTGTCCAGGGCCATGCCACGTGATCCGTCCACCCCGATTAATGGAAACTACGCGGGCACCATTGTCGGGCAAATCACTGTCTTCCGTCATCCTTCCAGCTGTGTAAACGGAAGGGTGGGTGAGGAGGAACACCACATCGCGGGCTTCTGCTGCCTGTGATGGGTCCTGCACGCTAGCCTTGCGCCGGGCGGTTTCGGCCTCCTGCCACTCCCATGCGATGTCATAGTCCACCTCCCCCAGCCACCGATAGTCGAAGGGGAGGCGGGATGCGCGTGATGAGATTGGGGAGGAGTCAGTATTAAGAGAGTCCATTCACATCATCAATATCGTCGAGGAAGCTCGCTTCCTGAAGGGCGTCTTGTACATCGCGGAGGAAGCTGCTTGCTGTAGAAGCATCGACCAGGCAGGAGTCGTAGCTCAGCGTTAGATAGCTCATCGCGCGAATAGCGATGGCGCTACCGCCTGCGTCTTCAACCACGACGGGGCGCTGCACCGGGTTGCCTACGGCGAGTGCGGCAGATTGGGGCGGAATAACCATGGGGGTTTCCCAGAGCGCTCCACTTGCGCTGGGGTGAGCCAGCGCAAAGGTGCCACCACTGAGGTCGCCGGGCGTCAGGTTGCCGCTCAAGCACCGGTCTTCCATCTCCTGCAGACGCTGCCCGATTTCTGCGAGGCTGCACTGGTCAGCATGGTGGAGGACGGGGCAGAGAAGCCCCTGTGGGGTATCAATACCGACCGAAAGGTCGATGTCCTCGTGGTAGGAAATGAGTTGGTGTTGCTTGTCATAGCTCGCGTTCATGACAGGATGATGAAGCAGGACCCTCGCGACCGTGTAGGCGACGCATGCTCGAAGGGACAATGCCAAGGAGGGTTCAGCAGAACGGTCCGATACTAGCTGGCGCAGGAGCGTGGTGAGGTCAACTTCGAAGACCTGCGAGACGGGTGCGGTGTGGTGGACGGCGGATAGCGCGGCGCGGGCGGCGGACTGCCGAACAGGGGATGCTGGCCGCGTAGTGCCACGGAGTTCAGCTCCCCCAACTCTGTCGTCGGTGGTAGTAGTGAGGATGCCCCCAACTGCACTCGTCATCGCGGATGTGCCCAAGGCAGCAGCGCTTGCGGTGGCTGCGGCGGCTGCGGCAGCAGCGCGACGTTCCCGTTCGGCAGCATAGCCCAGGATGTCTTTCTTGAGGATGCGTCCTCCCAAGCCGGTTCCCTTGACATCAGCAAGATCGACACCTTTGTCGGCGGCTAGTTTGCGGACTAGGGGGGTGACGTAGCTGTGATCGGTACTGGCCCGCGGGGTGTCGCCGAAGCTGGTAACGCCAGGAACATCGTCGAATGAGGGGGCGGTCTGCGGTACTTTGGGTGCTATACCAGCGGGAGTCGTCTTCTCGGCAGTGGTGTTGGCAGAAACATCGCTGGGGGTGCCGGTGGGCTCCGTGTCGTCCCCCTCTGCAGTGTCAGATATAGTTGAGCCAGATGCAATGACATCGTCAAGGGAAGTCGCCGTGGCAGTCAGCAGAGCGGTGGTCGTACTCTCGTCCTTACCCTCGGACTCTGCCGACACATCGGTTGCTGTCCCATAGTCCCCAACTAAGTCGGCGGGATCAGGGGCAGTTCCACCCACCTGTAGCACAGCCAATACTTGTCCGACGGGGACAGTGTCGTCCTCCACCGCGCAGATTTGCACGAGGATACCGTCGGCGGGGGAGGGGATTTCGGTATCAACCTTGTCGGTTGATACTTCCAGCAGGGGCTCATCTTCAGAGATTTTTTCGCCGAGTTTTTTGCACCAGCGAGTAATTGTCCCCTCAGTGACGGATTCGCCAAGCTCGGGCATGAGTACTTCGAAGTACTGTGCTTCTTCTGCGTCATCGTCCTGCGACGTGGAGTCGGCATGGGCAGCATGGTGTGGTGTTGCGGAGGATGAAGCGGTTGCAGGTGCGCCAGAGGCATTGTCGTGTGGTTGGAAGGAAGATGTGGAGGCTGGCTCAGGGAGCTCCGCTGTTTTGTCGACTGTGACATGCTCCTGCGCGCGTGCGTCGGACACTTCCGGGAAGGGAACAGTGCTGGCGGCACCACTACCGGATCCGGTCATTACGGGGCTACCGAGTGCTGCGGCAGCTTCGGTAGGGTCGGCAATGCGGGCTAGCAAGCCGCCGATTTCGACGGTGTCATCTTCCCATGCGCAGATCTCGACAATGACACCACACACGGGGGAAGGAATCTCGGTGTCGACCTTGTCTGTGGCGATCTCGACTAGGGGCTCATCTTGTGCAACAGAATCCCCAACGTTCTTTAACCAGCGGGTGACGGTTCCCTCCGCCACTGACTCACCGAGTTCGGGAAGTGTTACTGAGACGGACATGGCACAACTCCTTGCAGGGGTACGTATGCCCTCTAGAGTACCCTGCGGATGCTCTCAGCTCAGTCGCAATAGTGCGCGCAGACAAGGATTCTGTGGAGAACTCCTGGCAGACGCTCACCGAAATCACGCTCATTGTGCAAAGAAAATCTGGCCTCATCGGGGAAAAACGCGAAGTGGAGTAGCATAATTCCCATGGCTCAACACTCTACTTTTGATATTCAGCGTTCTGAGCACCCCCGTACCGCTGCAGAACGCACAGCTATTCTCGAAAACCCCGGTTTCGGCCGCTACTTCACCGACCATATGGTCGTTATCGACTACGAAGAAGGTAAAGGCTGGCACAACCATCGTGTGGTGCCCTATGCTCCCTTCTCCGTCGACCCTGCCTACATGGTTTTGCATTACGGCCAGGCTATCTTCGAAGGTTTGAAGGCCTACCGCCACGCTGATGGCGAGATTGTGACCTTCCGCCCCGACGCCAATGCAGCTCGCTTCCAAGCCTCTGCGGAGCGCATGGCTATGCCTAAGCTTTCCGAGGAAGACTTTATTGACTCAATTAAGGAACTCATCGCCATTGACCAGGACTGGGTTCCCCAGCCAGGTGGCGAGGAGTGCCTCTACCTCCGTCCTTTCATGTTCGCCACGGAGGCTGGTCTAGGTGTTCACCCGGCCAAGAAATTCACCTATGTCCTTATTGCTTCTCCTGCCGGTGCCTACTTCGCAAAAGGTGTGCAGCCGGTGACGGTGTGGGTGTCACACGAATACGTGCGTGCTTGCCCCGGAGGCACTGGCGCCGCAAAGTTCGCCGGCAACTATGCAGCTTCCCTTGCCGCCCAAGATGCTGCCGATAAGCAGGGTTGCGACCAGGTGCTGTGGCTTGACGCTATAAAGCGAGAAAACATTGAAGAAATGGGCGGAATGAATGTCATGTTCGTCGCCCAGGATGGTGATGACGTTACCGTCATTACCCCAGCCCTGTCGGGATCACTGCTCCCAGGTATTACCCGGGACTCCTTGAAGACCGTCGCCCAGGATTTGGGCTATACCGTCGAAGAGCGCGTTATTACAATGACTGAGCTGGCCGACCGGGTAGCCAAGGGTGAAATTACCGAAGCCTTTGCCTGCGGCACCGCCGCCGTCATTAACCCCATCGGTACTTTCAAGTCCCGCGATGGCGAATTCACAGTCAACGAGGGGAAGTCTGGCGACATCACCATGAAGATGCGTGCCACCCTCACCGGTATTCAGCGCGGCGAACTCGCTGACGACCATAACTGGCTATACAAGCTGGTCTAGCCAGCGTAGTGGCCGCAACAGAGGTTGCGGCCCCAGAGTGACGAGCCATGAGCAGCGTTACCTCACAACTGCCGCCCCTGCACAACAGTCGCAGGGGCGGCAGTTCTATCGTGGGGAAGTAGAGGGGAACAGGAAGCCCATGATGGTCGCGGGGGACGAGGATGGCGACGGTACCGCCAGACTTACAGCAGTGCCGTTACCGCACACACCGACATCACCAGTGAGATAGCCCAACCGGCGAACACAGTGTCGGCGATACAGTACCGTTCCGCCAACAGCTGCGGCACTATAGAGCAGAGCGACCACAACAGAGACATCAGGCATACGCCCGCATAGCTCAGACGTGACAGCGGCCGCACCGGTAAAAAGAAGTGCCCCGATACTGGCTACCACCCAGGCGAACGCCGGTCGCTGCGTGCCAATCATCAAGTAACCAAAACCCCGGCGAGGAACTTGGGACGCCCCAGCTGCACACATGAGGGGAGTAGTCCAGCGGGCAACCGCAATCACCGTGCCCGTCATAATGTGCCCATTGTGGGTGCTTAATAGCCCAAAAGTGAGAGCTTCAGCAATAAGCGCCAACACAACTGCTGCCATCCCCAAGGGCCCCACTCGGCCGTCCCGCATAATTTGGCGCGCTTCGTCCGGTTCGCGGTAGGAACCGAGCCCATCGATAGTGTCAGCCAGCCCGTCAACATGCATGCCGCGAGTAAGGACCACAAGCAGAGTAGTGATGACAATGCCGGTGATAGGCCAGGGGACAGCGATACTCGCAAACGCCCACGAGACGAGCCCACAGAGCAGGCCTAGCACTACACCTACTAAGGGAATGGCACGTACTGTCCGCACTCCCAGCGCACGGTCGACCTCGTCAGGAGCTTTGACCGGGATAATGGTCATCCACGACAGAGCAGTGCGGAAGCCGACCATGGTGCTTATACCTCCGTAGTGGGGAAGCGTGGGCCGATGCCGTCCTGCGCATCGAGTCGCCCACTAACCTCTACATCATCAAAGGTAGTCATATCTGTCATGCAGTGGATGGCGCCACGCAGAAGAGGAACTGCACACACCGCACCAGAACCCTCGCCGAGTCGCAAACCTAAGTCCAGAAGAGGGGAGAGCTCCAGTGCATCTAATGCAGCAGCATGCGCCGGCTCAGCTGATTGATGGCCCGCCACCCACCAGGAGCGGGCACCCGGTGCCAGCATTTCTGCAAGAAGTGCGCATGCTCCCACAATGACCCCGTCTAGCACTACCGGAATGTGCCGCACAGCAGCTTGGGCAAGAAACCCGGCCATGGCAGCAAGGTCGGCACCTCCACAACATGTGAGCAGCCCCATTGGATCCTCGTGAGAGGGTAGCCCCCGTGCAATAGCAGCCGCCACAGCAGCGGTCTTGTTAGCTAACCCAGCATCATCAATGCCACTACCACGTCCCACGACCTGTTCTGCGGGCAGACCGCACAGTACCCCAATAATGGCTGCCGCCGGAGAGGTGTTTCCAATGCCAAGCTCACCAGCAACAAGGAGGTCAGCCCCGTCAGCGACTTCACTGTCGCACACCATTCGTCCCGCTTGCAGTGCGGCTTCACACTCAGCGCGGGTGAGCGCATCTTCACAATCGATAGATCCTGACGCCTCTCGTACCCGAAACGCGGAGATATCCCCGGGGAAGGGAGCTCCACGCACCGACATATCAACAACTCGCCAGCCCACGCCAGCATTGCGGCATAAAGCGTTTACCCCAGTACCTCCCTGCACCATATTGAGCAGCATTTGTCGGGTGACATCAGCAGGATAAGGAGAGACCGGATGGGCAGCCGCAATACCGTGGTCCCCCGCAAAGACAACCAATCTGGCATGAGTGAACTGGCGCGGCGGGCACTGTTCCTGGCAAGCGCACAGCCACACTCCGAGGTCCTCTAAGCGGCCAAGAGAACCCAACGGTTTGGTCAGACGGTCTTGGTAGCGCCGGGCAGTCTGCTGCCACTCGTGTGAAGGCGGGGTAATTGTAGGGAATGTCATCTAGCTGCCCCCAGACATAGTGTGCAAAGGTGTCGCTGAGGGTTTGAGGGAGAGAGGAAGACCAGCGACCACCAAGGTCACTGAGTCTGCCGCAGCAGCCCAGAGCTGATTGACATCCCCCAGAACATCTCGGAAGATATTGCCGGCAGTCGTAGCTGGGGAAACTCCCCACCCCGCTTCCAGCGTCACCACCACGATATCGATGCCTTGGGCAGCACATGCCGCAATATCAGTGGCGAAGCGGTTGGCCCGGTCGAGAAGCTGTGCGTGCTGGTCGGGGGTGCAGGTCTCCCAGTCAGTGAGGTCAGACAGTTGGTGAGTCACCCAGGAAGGGAGATCATCGAGTAGCAGGGCAGAATGCCCAGTGGTTGGAAAAGGCGCGAGCAACGTGGCAGGGTCACAGCTGACGACAGTGTCCCATTGGGAGGGCCGACGCGCTTGATGAAGGGCGACGCGCTCTTCCCATGCTGGATCATTCGTCGTGGTGGGGCCGGTAGCACCGTATCGTACATAGTCTGCCCGAGTAGCACAGATAAGCTTCTCGGCGAATGCCGATTTTCCACTCCGCGCGCCCCCAATGACCAGGCTAAACGCCATTCTGGCCGGCTTTCCTCGCCTTCGCGGACTGTGCATCGGAAGAAGCATTGGCAGCATCCTCGCCGTCATCCTTCTTCGACCAGGGGAAAGTCGGTGAGGTCTGGGGGACGGGGTTACGCCAGCGGCGCGGCTGGGTTGCGCGCATGAATGCGTACCAGCCCAAACGGAACCCTGTGTCCTTCTTCCCGGGAAACTTCTTCTTTGCTACACGAGAAACCGTAATGCAGATACGGAAGGTTTCGATAAGAAGCACGATGAAGAAGAAGTACATGAGGTACTGGATGGTCTTCTGCACCGCGTGGTTAGGAATCATGGTGCCGATAAGCAGCAGCAGCACGATGGGGAAAAGCCAGGAGATCGGGGTCCATGTGGAGTCTACCCAGTTGCGGGCAAAGCGCCGGATGGGGCCCTTGTCGCGGGGCAGCACATAGTCGTCGTCGCCGGCAGCCATCCGCTGACGGCGATATTCCTGCTGCATGCGGCGTTCTTCGGTTTCGCGTGCCTTGGCGGCCTTCTTTTCTTCCTTCGTCATGCCCGTGTAACGGGCATCCTCCCGTGCACGGGCTTCTTTGCGTGTCATCGGAGCGGGTGCGACGGGTCCACGCTGAATACCGCGGGCACGCTCGACGTCGCGGCGACGTGGAGTGGCATATCCCTTCTTGGGGGTATAGGCGGAGCCCTTCTGGGGAGCTACCGTTTCGGTGGTGGCTTCAACCGCGGGCTCGGCCTCAGCGGGAGCGCTCTCTTGGGGGTCACGACGAAAGAATTTCACCTCTTTAGGCTAGAGGAAAAGGAGGCGCTAAGCCTAACTTTTTCCTGCTGCTCGGCAACCTCCCATGCCCAAAGTGTAGGGGGTGGTTGTTGTCTCGCGGTATGTAGGTGTGGCCACGACACTGCGTGGTAATGGGGTGAGCCGGGAGGAAATTCCCGCCACGTGGGAGGGTGAGATGGAGAAGTTTAATTCCTGTTGGTTGGGAATAGTTTCTGGAGGTGAATCGTTCTACACTCGTAGAGATTAACTAGACCATAGTCAATCATTTTTAGGAGCACTTCATGGCTGACACCAAGGACTACCTTGCCGGTGTAACTCTAACCGATGCTGCTGCCGTTAAGGCCAAGGCACTCATTGATGCGGAAGGCCGCGACGACCTCGTACTGCGTCTTGCTGTTGCCCCTGGTGGCTGCGCTGGCCTGCGTTATCAGCTTTTCTTTGACGATCGTGAACTCGATGGCGATATTCGTAACGAATTCGGCGGCGTCACTCTTGCAGTGGACCGTCTCTCCATGCCCTACCTGATGGGCGCTACCATCGACTACGCAGACACTATCCAGAAGCAAGGCTTCACCATTGACAACCCCAATGCTCAGGGTTCCTGCGCCTGTGGAGATTCATTCAACTAATGACCATTGCCGTTTCGGCTTCCGTAGCCACTGACAATCTCATGACCTTCCCGGGAAAGTTCTCTGAGCAGTTCCTTCCCGAGCATCTCGACCATGTTTCCCTCAGCTTTCTGGTGGACGGTTTGGATATTCGGCGCGGAGGTGTCGCCGGCAATATTTGTTTCGCCCTGGGCGTGTTGGGTGAACAGCCTCTGCTGCTCGGTGCCGTCGGCAAAGATTTTGGCGACTACCAGCGCTGGTTGGAGGACCACGGGGTGGATTGCTCCCAGGTCTATGTCAGTGACACGGCCGCGACGGCACGGTTTACCTGTACGACTGATGCAGAACTCGCCCAGATTGCCAGCTTCTATCCGGGCGCAATGAGCGAGTCTGCGCAGATCTCGCTCCACGACGTCGCCCCGCGACCCGATATTGTGCTCATTGGTGCTGGCGATCCGGTCGCCATGGCCAAACATACGGAGGAAGCTCGTGAACTGGGTATCCCCTTTGCGGCGGATCCATCCCAGCAGCTTTCCTCGTTGACCCGTGACAGTATTCTTCAGCTGGTCACAGGGGCAGAGTATTTGTTCTCCAACGAGTACGAGTATGGGCTGTTGCTACAAAAGACTGCACTGACAGCTGAAGAGTTGGATGCTTTGGTGACAGTTCGGGTGACGACACTCGGTGAGCGTGGCTCCGAAATCAATACCCCCGATGGCAGGTTTTTTGTTGGCGCTCTGCATAGCGATAACATTCAGGATCCCACCGGGGTAGGTGACGCCTTCCGGGCTGGTTTTTTGACAGCCCGGCTGCGCGGTTTGGACTGGGAGAATTGCGCCAAATTGGGTTCACTGGTGGCCTGTCTCGTTTTGGAGACTGTTGGTACGCAAGAGTGGGTCTGGGATGCTGAGGTAGCCCGCCAGCGGCTCGCTGAGCGTTACGACGAAGCGAGCGCAGAGGCAATCTTGGCCGTTCTGTAGCCGACTCCCTAACGACGCTATAGCAAAGGGGATCGTCCATTTGATGGACGATCCCCTTTCTCTGTCGTATGTTGTCGGTTGAAGTTACAACTCGATTGGGTATTGGGGTGCCGGGATTTCTGGGTGAATACGATCTTCGACGAAGATGGCATGCCAAATAATGAAACATAGCATCGTCCAGATACGGCGGGAGTGATCCATCACGCCGTCCTTGTGCTCCTCCAACATGGAGAGGAGCGCTGTTTTGTCGAATAGGTGATCGGCCTCAGATTCCAGAATGAGCGTTCGTGCCCAGTCGAACATTTCTGGCCCTGCCAACCAGTGGCGGATGGGGACCGGGAAACCAAGCTTTTTACGGTTGAGAACATGCGGCGGGACGATGGTCTTCAGTGCCTCGCGCAGCGCCCATTTGGAGGTGCCGTGGGCAATCTTCATGTCGTAGGGGAGTTTGCGGGCCGCCTCCCAGACAACCTTATCGAGGAAGGGGACGCGTAACTCGAGAGAATTCGCCATGGTGATGCGGTCTGCCTTCACCAGAATGTCTCCGCGCAGCCAGGTAAACATGTCGATGTGCTGCATGCGGGCTACCGGATCCCAGCCGACGGACTGTGCATAGATATTGGCGGTCACGTCCTGGTGATCCCACTCGGGGGTTACCCAGGGCATGAGTTCGTGCATCTGCTCAAAGGTGAAGGAGCGGGCATTTCCGTAGTAGCGGTCTTCCAACGTCATGGAGCCGCGCTTGAGAAGGCTCTTGCCGCGCATACCGTGCGGGAGATGGTCGGAGAAATTACCAAGTCCGCGTCGCAGTGGGCCGGGGATTTTCTCGAAGGGAGCGAGGGACAGTGGTTCTTTATAGATGGTGTAGCCACCAAAAAGCTCATCTGCGCCTTCGCCGGAGAGAACAACTTTCACATGTTTGCGGGCTTCGCGTGCCACGAAGTAGAGGGGGACAAGAGCAGGGTCTGCAACTGGGTCATCGAGGTACCAAATGATGCGGGGGACTGCCTCGATGAATTCTTCAGGGGTTACGGGCTTCACAATGTGTTCGACCCCGATTGCCTTCGCTGATTCTGCTGCTACATCGATTTCGGAGTAGCCCTCACGGTGGAAACCGGTGGTAAACGTCAGCAGATTATCGTTGTGGCGCTTGGCAAGTGAGGCAATGGCCGTGGAATCGATACCGCCGGAGAGGAAGGAGCCAACTGTGACATCTGCTCGCATGTGCTTAGCGACGGAATCTTCGAGAGCAGCCGTAATACCGTCGATAAGGGCTTGCTCGTGATCATGCGCACTCTTATCGATGGGGAAGGTAGGGGTGAAGTAGCGGTGTGTCTCTAGCTGTCCACCTGGAGTGAGTGTGGCGCAGCATCCAGATTCGAGGCGGCGGATGGTGGTGTGGAGGCTCTCCGGTTCAGGGACGTACTGGAAGGCCGCATAGTGTTCGAGCGCGCGCTTATCGAGTTCCAGCGGCAGATTGATGGTGTCTGCAAGCGAAAGGAGGCATTTTTTCTCGGATCCGAAGACGGCACCATGCTCAGTCTGGCAGTAGTAGAGGGGTTTGATGCCGAAGGGGTCGCGGCCCATGAAGAGAGTGCGGGTTTTGGTGTCCCAAATAAGGAAGGCAAACATGCCGCGAAGGCGAGTGATCACATCTTCGCCCCAGTAGTGGAAGCCCACAACAATGGGTTCTCCGTCACCCGTGGTATGGAATTCGGCACCGAATTCGTGTTGAAGTTCGTCACGCAGTTCTACATAGTTATAGATTTCGCCGTTGAAGGCGAGGATGTAGCGTTCGGGGTCGTCAGCAGGCCCCCACACCATAGGCTGGTGGGCGTTCTTGATGTCGATGATAGAAAGACGGGTGAAACCGAAAACGACATCCTGGTTATGCCAGGTGAGATGCTCATCGGGGCCGCGGTGGCGCATATGAGGAAGTGCTGCAGTTACGGAATCTGCATACGCTGTAGCGTTTCCGCCAGTTGCGAGAAATCCGAGAAGGCCACACACAGATATTTCGTCCTTCCATAAGCCGCTAGGAGAGTTCCTAGCGGAGAAGCATATGCCCCATACGGGTGGGGGAGGGTTCGTTTAAGTATGCCACTAAATGGGGGTTGGCTTGTAGGGGGCTAGGGGAAGTACAACGACTTCTCGCCATAGAAGGAATGGACATGTCTACTTTTTCGCAGCTGCGGCACGTTCTGCCCATTCGCGGTAGCCGCAAGCGGAGGAGAGTTTCTCGTGCCAGGGGTATGCCACCTCTACCAGTCGGACGTGGCCACTGCCGAGGTAGCGATACACGAGCTGACGTTCCTCTTGGGAGCTGGTCATGGGTGCGTCCGCAAAGGAGAGGATAGTCTGGGCGCTAGCGTGCAGCTGGGAGATAGCAGCTTGGTAGTTTTCGCCGGCAAGACTATGGAGGGTTCCCGCAAACATGCCATGGCGAATGGCGGTGAAGAACCAGCCGGAACGGCCGTCAGGTTCCGCCACAATAATCTCCTCCTGGTGATAAAGCTGCTGGTATCGGTGGAGTGAGCCGAGCGCCAGCACTGCCTTAGCAGTGGTGTCTCGCAGAAATGCGGCCTGTTCGTATTGCTGTGCAGTGGCAAGTTCTGTGAGATGCGACTGTGCTCGTTCGATGAGAGGCGCAGCTACCCCCCGTGTGAGTTCACGCATGATCTCAGCACTCGCGGATTTTTCAGCTAGGGTGAGGGGCTCGGTGGGAGCGACGCCGTGCCGGATATCGCTTTCAATGAGGGTACCCACCGCTACCGCCGTGCTTCTCTGACGGAAAGGGCCAACCGCGCAAGCATTCTCGGCTGGGGCAACACGTGTACAGGAATAGAGGTGGGAGGCTAATGCGCGTGGAGGGATGAGCCACCAGTGGCCTTCTTGGTCCCGTGAGCGACGATTGTAAGGAGGTTGGTGGGCACTGATGAGCCGCAGTTCACGAATGCTCGCTTCAAAAGGAGTGAGGCATTCGACATAGTCAATGTGGTCTGCGAGAAGCACCATTTCAGACATACGGCGCCGTGTTTCCGAACCGTTGAAGTAGCCCATGACACGACGGCGCAGATCGGTCGCTGTTCCGACGTAGAGGGGAACGTTGTGGGCGTCACGGAATATATAAACGCCGGGGAGATGGGGGAGACCGTCCGCCATCGACCGTTTGGCATAGATGGCGCTGTTGTGGTGTCCACGGTAGGCGGATAAGTCGGCTAGTGTTGTGACCTCTTGGGTGCCAACACGTTCGATAAGCCCGTGGAGGACTTCTACTGTTGTGCGAGCGTCGTCAAGTGCACGGTGTGTGGGGCGGGTGTGGGTGTGGAAGAGCTGCGCGAGCGCAGAGAGCTTGACGGAGGGAGCTTCTTGGCGGTCAAGGATGCGCCGGGCTAGTTTGACGGTGCAGAGAGAGGGGTTGTCGGGCCAGCAGTAGTCCAGCTGTTGGGCGGTCGCGCGGAGGAAGGAGAGATCGAAAGAAGCGTTGTGAGCGACGAGTGTGCTCCCCGAAATGAATTCAAGGAGAGAGGGGAAGACGACGTCGATAGTGGGAGCGTCGCGAACCTGTTGGTTGGTGATGCCGGTGAGGTCTTCGATAAATGGAGAGATGGGTTGTTCCGGGTTAACGAGAGTCGCAAACTCTTTTTCAATGACGCCGCCGGTTACCCGGACTGCACCAATCTCCGTGATGGCGTCGATGCCCGGTGTCATGCCGGTCGTTTCAAGGTCGATGACGACGAAGGTGGTGTCACATAGCGGGGTGGTCTCCGTGGGGGACTCGTCCGCTGAGAAATAGTGTGCAGGCCACAGCGTGGGGATGGGGGAGTTGAGGTTCGACAGGGGGTTCGAGGCTCCGGGCAACCGCACACGTTCGTTAGTCACGAATTCTACGATAACGAGTCGTTGTAACAAGCGTTGAGAATGCATGATTGGTAACGACGAACGGCGTGTTGCGTTATCAAAACGATATTTTTCAAAAATATTTTTGACAGTCGATAAAAGTGTTTTTACCTGCGTAAATATCGCAACTAGTGGGCGGGTGTGGGCAATAATTTGTCGCATATTGCGTTTTTTTGGTCTCGAAAAGTGGACAACGTCGGTTATCTTTTCGTAATCTTTTTGAGACCAAAGAGAATTCTGGCGGGATTCACCCGTATCCAGAAAGTCTAGCTGGCGACATCGACGTTGATGTACACCACGCCAGAAATGATGAATGGAGAAAACTCATGGCGAAGCATCGTGCAGTGACGAAGAGCGTGTCGGCTCCCCATGCCCTCGCTGTCAGTGTCGTATCTGCTGGCCTCATGGGTGGCATCGCCGGACCGGCTATGGCTGCCGAGCTCGACACTCCTGTCGTGCCACAGGTGTCTATTGAGATTCCGGAACTGGCCACCCCAACGCATGTGCGTACTGATGATGCCACGCTCGACGACGCGGAGAAGATTGTTCGCCAAGCATCGCAGAAGGCTCTTCCGGCCGCTGAAAAGGTCAACAAGAAGTACGCTCCGAAGGCTAAGAAGGTTCGTGACGAGGCAAAGCCGGTAACGAACAAGGTGAAGAAGCAGGCACAGCCTGTGCTGGATGAGTTGCAGCCTGTCAAGAAGGCTGTTCAGCCCGTTATCGATAAGGTGTTGGAAGATAAGACCGTCGCTACTTTGGTCGATACCGTCATCCCAGTTGATCAACTGATGACGTCGAAGGCGAAGACTCGCAGCAAGGCTGACGTGCAACGCTCCCGGGGTATGAAGATCCTAGAAGCGGCGCGTTCTCGTATCGGTGATCCCTATGTCTGGGGCGCCACTGGCCCTAATGCTTTTGACTGCTCTGGACTGGTTATGTGGGCACATCAGCAGCTGGGCATCAATATTCCGCGTACTTCGCAGGACCAGATTGCGGGCGGCCATGCCATTGCGCGCAAGGACCTGCAGCCCGGCGACATCGTCGCATTTTATGGCAATGCTAGCCACGTAGGTGTCTACGCCGGCAAGAACACAATCGTCCATGCTCCGTATCAAGGGCAGAACGTCAGCGAATCGTCGTTAGACTCGATGCCATACTATGGCGCCACTCGCTACTACTGAGCGGGTGCGCGTGCGGGTATGCGTACCGTCGTAATAGTCGCCTCGTGACAATCTTCACAGTTTTGTCTGGGGGTTGGCGGCTAGAGTCGGCTGGTTTTTCCTCAGTCTGTTACAGGTGTTACGAAAGTGAATAGAGCCAAGATAAAGAGTGCTTTTTCTCGTAAGATCAGATGGACAACCGCCTTTCCTGGACGTAAATTAGAGACCGAAATGAGACTTAACTGAGATCAAGCAGAGACTCGACCGAAACAGCTCGATAACCTCCGAGACACCGCGAATCATCTGGCGATACACGGTCAAACTGCCTCATCTTAGAACGACAGGAAGTGCGTAACATGCGTGGATCACATCCCGTACGTGGAACGGCAGCAATGGTGTTGTCCACCGCTCTTATCGCGGGCCTCGGATCAGCAGCGAACGCTGCACCGACTCCGCTCGATCAACTGCGCAAGCTAGCTCGCGATGCCGAGCGCACCTCCGAACAGATCCATCAGGCGAATGACACCCTGAAGCGTGCCAAACGAGATCAAATTTCTGCGGAAAAGGCGATCGCCGCTGCGAATAAAGCTGCCGCCGTCGCAGAGTGCAAGCGCGCGGGTATGCAGGGACCGCTGAACAACATCGCGTCTATCAACCTCCGCAACACTCAAAACGTGGGTGTCATGCGTGTCCTCATGGCCGATTCCCCCCAAGAGATCCTTGACCAATCTCGGAGCGAGGCAGCCCTTACTCAAACCACCCTCAACATTTTGGTGGATTACGAGAACGCCATGAATGCGGCCGGCGAGGCTAAGAAGGCTGCCGCCGACAACCGAGCTAAGGCCATCAAAGCACAGGCAAGCGCCCGCAAAGCGCAAGCTGATCTCGATAAAGCCCGTATCGCCATGCGCAAGCGGATCGCTTCTGTGCAAGCAGAATTCGCTTCGCTGCCGCCGAACCTTAAGAATGCATGGAAGAGCGTCAAGCTACCCGAGGGTTTTGATCCCAAGATCGCCTTCGGTGCGAACATCCTAGGTAACAAAGCTCTCCAGATTGCAATGACCCGCATCGGTAGCCCCTATGTGTGGGGTGCCACTGGCCCCAATGCCTTTGATTGCTCTGGTCTGGTCTACTGGGCATACCGCCAGCTGGGAATTACCCTGCCTCGTGCTAGCCAAGGAATGGCTGTTGGTGGACTAGCCGTCCCGGAAAAGGACATTCAGCCCGGTGACCTCGTCATCTACTACTCCGATGCCAGCCACGTCGGCCTCTACGCGGGTAACGGTCAGGTGCTGCATGCCCCTACCTTCGGACAAACCGTGCGGCTTTCTCCGCTGTATCATGCCCCCATCAACACCATTCGTCGGTACTAAACCTGCCTGCTGCCACTAGCGCCGTCATCTTCTACCTCACCACACGAAACAGGTGAAGACGGCGCTAGCAGCTATTTTTCAATGTTCGCTACAGTAGGGTAGAACCATGCGAAAAACGCTTCTGGTCACCAATGACTATCCCCCTCGCCCGGGGGGAATCCAGTCGTATCTCCACCGGTTTATCCAGGAGCTCCCCGCAGACAAAATCGGCGTCTACTGCTCGACCTGGCACCCCGAACGCTGTGCAGAATTCGATGCTCAACAGCCCTACTCAATCGTACGTAATCCAACATCTGTACTCCTGCCCACTCTCCGTGTGCGCCGCGAGGTGGCAGCCCTCATCCGCAATGAAGGCTACGAAACAGTGTGGTTTGGTGCTGCCGCGCCGCTCGCTCTCATGTCCCACTACCTGCGCCGCCACACCGACGTCACCACCATCGTGGCCTCCACCCACGGACACGAAGTGGGTTGGGCCATGCTTCCCTTCGCCCACGCCGCACTACGGATCATCGGCAACGGCTGCGACACCATCACCTACGTCTCCCACTACACGCGAAACCGTATCAGTCGAGCCCTCGGCCAACATCCCCGACTCATCTGGCTCCCCTCCGGAGTTGATACCACTCGCTTCCACCCCAACCCCGATGGTCGTGAGTTCATCCGCGAACGTCATCACATTCGCCCTCATATCCCCGTTATCGCGTGCATCTCCCGGCTCGTCCCACGTAAGGGACAAGACACCCTCATCCGCGCCCTTCCCACCATTCTGGCAAAAGAACCGGAAGCTCTCCTCCTTATTGTCGGAGGAGGCCCCAGCTCCGACCACCTCCACACGTTGGCCCGGAATCTTGGGGTGAATGACCACGTCATCTTCACCCACCTTGTCCCCGACGAAGATCTTCCGCTCTACTATGCAGCGGCGGATGTGTTCGCCATGCCGTGTCGAACCCGCGGACACGGACTTGACGTCGAAGGTCTTGGCATTGTCTTCCTCGAAGCCAGCGCTACCGGTATCCCCGTTCTCGTCGGGAACTCCGGTGGAGCTCCCGAAACCGTCCACGATGGGGTAACGGGGGTGGTCGTCGACGGCCGCGACACCGAACAAGTGGCCACTGAACTGCTTCGTTTTTTGGCATCAAGAGAGCGGCGCACTAGTTTTGGGAAGGACGGTCGGGCGTGGATGCTCTCTACCTGGCAGTGGAGTGTACTCGGCCAGAAACTCCGCAGCATTCTCGACGGAGACGCCGCCGACAGCACACAGGAAGGAGAGTGATGGCCCCGTGATGCACCCCATTCAGATTGCCGACCTCGCCTATCTCCCGGTACCCGCGGGCGACATTGCCCTCGTCATCGCCAACTCCGCAGACTGGCCCCGCTGGTTCCCCAATATTCAACTCTCCGTCACCGAAAACCGCGGTCCCCTCGGGTTACGCTGGGCTGCCACCGGTGTAGTAGAGGGCACCTCCGAAATCTGGCTGGAATCTGTCGCTGACGGGACTAACCTCCATTACTTCCTCCATGCAGCACCCACAGGTACCGGTTCGTCTGCTGCACAAGCTAAGCGCGCAGCTACCCTCACCAACTTTTACCGATTCCGTTTCAAAGACCTCGTCAACGAGCTCCGGCAGCTACTCGATAGCGACCGTCCCGCCGGCGAAGATCCCCTCCGATGGCGGGCGGAACACCCGCGCGCCCGAGAAGCACACGAGGAGTTCCCCGCATCATGACCAACACCATTGGTATTGACGTCGGCGGTACCAGCCTGCGGGCATCCGTTGTCGATGAGCGTGGTCACATCCTGGACCGAGAACGCGTCCCCACCCCTCATGCGGTCCACTCGCTAGAAGATGCCCTCGCCTCCGTTGTGGAACGACTCGCTAAACGCAATACGGTAGAGGCGGTAGGTCTCGCCGTAGCCGCCTTTCTCGACGCAGACCGCTCCACTGTGCGCTTCGCACCCCATCTGCCGTGGCGCAATGTGCATGTGCGGGAACGGATGGAAGAACGCCTCGGGATGCCAGTAGTGGTCGAGCACGACTGCAACTCCGCCGCCTGGGCCGAGTACAACTATGGTGCATCCGTAGGCGGTAACTACGTCGTCACTTTCGCCATCGGCACTGGTATCGGTGGCGCCCTCATTTGCAACAATGAACTCTTCCGCGGTGCATACGGTACTGCCCCTGAGTTCGGACACCTCCAAGTGGTTCCCAGCGGACGTCCCTGCTCCTGTGGAAAACTGGGGTGTCTGGAGCGCTACTGTTCGGGGACCGCTCTCGTCGATACTGCCCTGGAACTCATGGTGGCACATCCTGACATTCCCACGGTGCTCGGAAAGGACGTCACCCCCGAATCAGAACTGACCGGCCGCCGTGTTATGGAAGCAGCTCGACAGCATGACCGCATCGCCGAAATGGCTCTTGACGACTTTGGCTACTGGCTAGGAATCGGCCTCGCAACTGTGGCCGATGTTTTTGACCCTGACCTCATTGTTGTCGGTGGCGGGGTGGGCTCCGCCGGAGACCAATTCCTCAGCCATGCGCGGGAAGTCTATGCCTCCCAAGTGACGGGGTCAGGCTACCGCCCGCTCGCCACCATTAAACAAGCCGAGCTCGGAGATGATGCTGGCCAGGTAGGCGCAGCTGACCTCGCTCGACGTTTCCTCCTTGAACAGCCTGGGAACTAGTCCATGCGATTCTTCTACGATTGCGAATTCATTGAGGACGGCCGAACGATCGACCTCCTCTCCCTCGGTATGGTGACGGAAACGGGGGAGGAGCTTTACCTGGTCTCGACGGAGTGCGACACGAGTCGCGCCAACCCGTGGGTCCAGCGTAACGTTCTTCCCAAACTGCCCAATCCCAGCGATAGCGCGTGGTGCGATCGGCGTACTATGCGAGAACGCATCACCGCTTTTTGGAAGCACCACGACGACGGACACCCCATGGAACTCTGGGCGTGGGTGGCGGCGTACGACCATGTTGCACTCTGCCAACTCTGGGGGGATATGGCCGCGTTACCACGCGGTGTGCCTCGCTTCACCTACGAACTCAAACAGTATTGGATGCACGCCGGACAACCTGGTATCCCCGGCAAACCGGTGGGAGCGCACAATGCCCTGATAGATGCGCGGTGGGACTTGGAACGATTTGTCGCTATACGCCGGGCCCTCGAAGGGGACGCTACTCTGCGCTAGCACTGCGACAGCAGAGAACGTCATTCGCTAGTTGCTTGACTCCTCCACTATTCTGGAGGGGTGAACTGGACTGTTGATATCCCCCTCGAAGAACTGCCCGATCTGCCTCCCCTTCCGGACAAGCTGAACGAGGCCTTTTACATTGCCGTCGCAAAGCCGGCAGCCCAGCAGCCCTCATGGGACCCGGACCATGCCAAAGCCGTGCGTCGAGTGCTGGAATCAGTGCCGCCCATCGTTGTGCCCGCTGAAGTCGACAAACTTCAAGACGCTCTTACTCAGGTAGCACTCGGAAAAGCCTTTGTCGTGCAAGGCGGCGACTGTGCGGAAACCTTCGAAACAAATACCGAGCCGCACATCACCGCCAACATCCGCACCCTTCTGCAGATGGCTGTCGTCCTCACCTACGGTGCGTCTATGCCGGTAGTGAAGATCGCGCGTATTGCCGGGCAGTATGGCAAACCTCGCTCCCAGGATGTCGACGAAAACGGTCTCAAGAACTACCGTGGCGACATCATTAACGGATACGCTCCCACCGAGGAAAGCCGTCGCCACGATGCCTCACGCATGGTGCGCGCCTACGCCAACTCCGCAGCCGCGATGAACCTAGTGCGGGCTCTCGCCGGCTCTGGCACCGCGGACCTGCGTCGTCTGCACGAATGGAACCGCGAGTTCGTTTCCAACTCTCCTGCCGGAGCTCGCTACGAGGAACTCGCCAGTGAAATCGATTTCGGTCTGCGATTCATGGACGCGTGTGGGGTCAAAGACAATGGCCTTGAACGTGCCGACATCTACTGCTCGCATGAAGCGCTGGTGATGGACTACGAGCGTGCCCTCGTCCACCTCGCCGAAAAGAATGGCCGACAGCGCCTCTACGATCTGTCAGGACACTATTTGTGGATCGGTGAGCGTACCCGCCAGATGGACGGTGCCCACATTGCCTTCGCTTCCCTGTTGGAGAACCCCATCGGTTTGAAGATCGGTGCCCGTGTCACCCCTGCCGAGGCGGTCGAGTATGTAGAACGTTTGGACCCCAACAACGTTCCTGGCCACCTGACGCTGGTTACCCGGATGGGTTCCGAGAGGATTCGCGACGTGCTGCCACCCATCGTGGAAGCTGTTGAGGCGAGTGGGCACAAAGTCATCTGGCAGACCGACCCCATGCACGGCAATACTTACTCTGCCCCGAGTGGCCTGAAGACTCGTCACTTTGATGCCGTTATCGACGAACTGCAAGGCTTCTTCGAAGTGCACCATGCTTTGGGTACTCACCCGGGTGGTATCCACATTGAACTTACCGGTGAAGATGTCACCGAATGCATGGGTGGTGCCCAGGACATTTCTGACCTCGACTTGGGACGTCGCTACGAAACGGCTTGCGACCCACGGCTCAACACCCAACAGTCGTTGGAGATGTCGTTCCTCGTCGCCGAAATGCTGCGCCGCTAACGTTTGGAACGGCCCGACAAGACATGTCGTGACTACTGGAAAAGCGCTTCCGGCTGGTTCCCGGTCTCACTCTGCGAGTGGGATGCTGGGGCTGGTGGGAGCAGCTCATGCCCCAAAGAGCGCATTGCCGCGCCGGTACCCCCCAGCACGAGGAGCAAAGCTACCAGCCAGATAAGGATCGGCCACACCCGTGGGTGTGAGGCGAGTTGCCAGGCGCGTTCTTCTTCCGGGCTCAGTGGTTCGTCCACATCTTCCTCGACATAGACGTAACCGAGGCCGTTGTCATCAGCCGACTCCTCGTCTTCCTCCTTTAGGGGGAACAGTCCATTGGTATCCTCTAGCGGCACAGCAGAGGTGAGCACCGCAGTGTGCACAGGTGCTGCCGCTGCTCCCTGGGCAACAGTGGGGAAAACCTCGGTGGCGTCAGCACTGTCAAGAATCTCGGTTTCATTGTCAGCCCCCAGCACCTCCGTCTCCGCTGCACTGGACGGTCCACCAGCAGGATCCTCCCCCTTGCGAAGTGCCGCCATGGTAGAGAGCGCGGTCTGGGCGGCAGTTTGTTCCGCCGACTCTTGCGGAGTGGGGACTACATAGTGTGGAAGCTGCAACGTTGTACTCAGCTGGTCGAGAGCTTTTCCCATAGCGTGTGCATCAACGTAGCGGCGCTCCGGGTCGCGTGCAGTCGCAGTCGCAATAATACGATCAAACTCTGTGGGGATACCGGGGCGCTGCGCGGAGGCGGAGGGAACAGTGTCCGTCAGTCGGCGTTCGGCAACCTCTCGTGTAGCTTCCATCCCATACGGTGCAATACCCACTAAGAGCTCGTACAACACTAAACCAGCAGAGTAAACATCGCAGCGAGGGGTGATCGGAGCACCCGTCACTTGCTCGGGAGCCAGATAGGCGGCAGTGCCGACTAGATACCCCTCGTTATCGTCACTGTTGACGGCGCGGACAAGCCCAAAGTCCACCACTTTCACGATGCCGTCGGGGCCGATGAGGATGTTCTCCGGCTTAACGTCTCGGTGGACAAAACCCGAGCGGTGGGCGACGGCGAGTGCCTCCAAGGTAGGTTTGAGGACTGCCACGGCTGCATAGGGAGGCATCGGGCCGCGTTCGTTCAACAACTCTCGCACAGTGCCACCCGCAACGAGTTCCATTACCAGAAACGCTTCGCCCTTCCACATCCCTTGGTCAGAGACCGTGACGATGCCCGGGCCTCGCAGGTTGGCAACAGTTTTGGCCTCTGCCACGAAGCCTTTTCGAAACTCTTCGCGGGAGGCTAGATCGGATCGCAAGACTTTGAGCGCGACGGGGCGGTCTAGTCTGGTGTCAATTGCCCGGTAGACGACAGACATCCCGCCGCGGGCGATATAACCATCTATAAGGTAACGGTCATCGACCTTGTCGCCAGGGCGGAAGGGAGACCGGGAATCCGAGTCGCGGCCACTGAGGCGTGACCACAAACGTGGAATCTCAGCCATCCTGTTGCTCTTCTCTCTCCGGGGGCGTGCTCAAGTGCCAGCTAGGTTTTCGACTGTAGAGGCATATCCAACTACTGATCTTTGCTGTCTATGCTACCGAATTAGCGTGGAGGAGTTACCTCTCCTTCACGAAGACCAGTACTCTCAGAGGTATGAGTTCTCTTCCTACCGCCGAAGACGTTTTAGACACTACGGATGGCATCCTTCCTCTCCCCGAAGTTGCCCAGCTTCTTAACGTTCCCGTAACGCGCGTTCACCAACTGCTCCGTCAACAGCAGCTGATTGCTGTTGAACGAGATGGAGTCGTCGGGGTGCCCGCACTGTTCTTCGACGAGCAGGGTATTGCTAAACACATTTCTGGTCTCATCGCGGTCCTTGCCGATGGTGGTTATTCCGCCACGGAAATTCTGCACTTCCTCTATACCGCCGATGATTCACTGCCAGGCAGGCCGATCGATGCCCTGCATGGCCACCTCGCGCGGGAGGTTATGCGCCGGGCGCAGGCAATGGCGTTGTAGACGGAGCGTCTTCCGCTCCACATGCCGTTGCACCAGCTGGCCTCTCGCTGATGGGGAGAGTTGCAGCAGTGAGAGGCCAGGTGTGTTCACCGCGTCCTAAGAACCAATACACGGTTACCCCAACGACGAGCGCGGCGCTTGCCCAGAAGTAGTTGTAGAGGCCGATGATGCCGTAGGGGAGCACAATGACGCATCCCCATGCACAGAAGGCTGCGATAATTCGTATGGCGCGACGGCTCAGTGCGAGAGCGCCAACGAACCCCAGGATCCACGAGTAGTACCAGGGGAATGCCAGCGAGTTAAAGAAGCACAGCACCAGAAAACCTATAGCCAGACCTCGCAATGCTTGGAGAGGCGTCTTGCGGTAATGGGCCCATACGAAGATGACGAGCAGCCCCATGACAATGCTAAAGATACTGCGTGCCGCGCCGAGCGTGACGGTAAAGCTAGGTCCGCCAGAGTGACTACTTACCATGGCCGTGAAGTGGGCTAACGCTGTGGGAAAGGCGAGCCAGTTAATGACTTTGCCAGAGCCCTGTAGCGCAGCGAGGAAGCCCAGTCCGGTTCCGGTGGTAAACGATACTGCCGCAAAAATGGCGACACTCAGCACCGCGCCGCCTGCAGCGGTAGCAAGGAAGTAGCCGACGAGTTTGCCGCGACTTTCTACCGCGGCAGCGGCGTCGGGAATGTTCCCTGGTGCGGTGGTCTGTTGCGTTTTTCCGGCGGCGCGGAGATGCGCAACCCAGATCCAGATGAGGAAGGGGAGGGCGACGAATGCTGTTGCTTTGATAGCGGCACCCAGGGTGATGACGGTAATACCAAGAAGATGCTGACGGCGCAGTGAGAGGGCCAGTCCCACCACCATGAGAGCAACCATGAAGGCCTCATTATGCATGCCGCCCACGAGGTGCAGCAACATGAGGGGATTAACGCCGGCGAACCAGATGGCCCAGACCGGCGAGGTTCCCAGCGACCGCGCTATAGTCTGCGCTCCCCACATGATCCCTACCATGGACAGCATGCAGAGAAGTTTGACGAGAAAAACCCCGGCGTGGATATTGTTGTGCGTGATAATGATGATGAGTTCCATCAGCCCCAAGTGGAGAGGCCCATAGGGGGTGGTGGTATTGCGCCAGTCTGCTGACACCTCAAGATAGAGAGGGTCGACGTGCCCGGGTTCGTTAAGAATGTTCGGACCGACCTGGTAGGCAGAGGAACCAGCGTGTTGGATTGCACCTTGTGCCAGGTAGGAGAACACGTCTCGGGACAGGATTGGCCCCGCGATGAGGAAGGGTACCATCCACACCACCGCGATGAGACCGATAGCTGGTGCGCTGATGAGGGCGCGCTGGTCGTTATCGAGGAGAAAAGCCCCGAGCCGTACCCAGTTAATGACGAGCAGCAGGATGCCGAGCCAAAAAAAGACTTGGCACAGTAACTGCCCGTGGCCGTAGCGTAGCCAGTCCAGGTGGAGCGGTACGAGCCAGGAATTCACTGCATATTTTGCGCCAGCTCCCCAGGACGCGAATGAGATGAAGAGTGCGCCCGCCATACCCCACCAAAGCAGGGGGAGGAGGCTGAGGCGGCGTAGTTCGGAGTAGGCGGTACGAACTGTGTTTGCCATCGGTAGTCTCCTTCGCCAGGGTCTCGTTCTGCCTGATATTGTCGCACGTCTACGTCTTTATCCGCGGATTGTTAGTGCAGTAGTCGGAGAGGAAGGGCGTTCACGGTGTCAGTAGTCGCGTCGGGTGACGGTGTCGATCATGGTTTGTAGAGACTCAGTGACGGCAGGGGAAATCTCGTGGTGGTGGAGTAGGTTGAGGAGACTCTCGTTTGCGGTGGCCGAGAGGGAGCTGATTTCTGCTTCACTGCGGGTGACGGCGCCACTTTCACGGAGGAGGGTGCGGGCGCGATCAAGTTCTTCTGCAGAGAGGGGGCGACCGATGAGGTTCCACAGTTCGTCGTGTTCGGCGGGCGCGAGATGGTCGAGTGCATCTGCCAGGAGCTTGGTTCGCTTCCCTTCCCGTAGATCCTCCCCGGAGGGTTTCCCGGTTTTTCCAGAATCTCCGAAGACACCTAGGAGATCGTCGCGGAGCTGGAAGGCAATTCCTAGGTTGACGCCATAGTCGCTGAGCCCTTGGAGGAGGAGAGGGGAGGCTCCGGCACATGCTGCGCCAATGTGGAGGGGACGTTCGATCGTATAAGCGGCCGTCTTAAATCGGTTGACACGCCAGGCGTTGTCCGCATCGCAATAGGGGAGAGTTTCCCCTTGCATATCGAGGTATTGTCCAGTGAGCATTTCTGTCCGCATGGCGGTCCAAAAGGGGAGTGCACGTTGGAGTGCGGGGGCCGTCAACCCGGCGCTGAGAAACATGTCGTCGGCCCAGCTCAGTGCGATGTCACCGAGGAGGATCGCGGCTGATTGTCCGATTGTTGCGCTATCACCAGTGGCCTGGTGAGTGGTGACAGCCTGTGCGTGCTGCGAGGAAAAGTGGGTGTGTGCGGCGGGACGGCCGCGGCGGGTCTCTGAGGCGTCGATGATGTCATCGTGGATGAGGGCGCCGGCCTGGACAAACTCTAACGAGGCAGCGACGTTGTGGAGTGCGTCGGTGAGTTCTGGGTAGTGGTCTCCTCCGGCAGCCAACCACCCGAACCAGAGGAAGGTGGGGCGGATGCGTTTTCCACCGTCACAGACGAACCGTTCGAGAACGCCAAGCCACTCATCGGCGACTGGCCCCATGGCTGCGCATCCAGCACGGCGTTGCTGGCAATAGGTATGTAGCAGTTCCGTAATGTGGTCCTGCCAGTTCGCTGGTAGCAGCGGGGGAGTCGTCGCTGGCGATGAAGACACAGTTCCTCGATTCATTACAATGTTGAGCATGGTCACAACTAGCGCAAGCTCTGTCCTAGATCGTATCGAGGAATCGACGACGGGGCGTATTCCATTTTCGGTTGAGTTCTTTCCGGCTCGTACGGATGAGGCACTGGAGAAGCTGTGGGCGTCTGCCAAAACGTTCGAGCGATGGGGTGCCTGCTTTGCGTCAATGACCTATGGGGCGGGCGGCTCCAATCGGGATCGCATGGTAGATGTGACGGCACGTATGCAACGTGAAACGTCTCTGCTGCCTCTCGCACACCTGACCGCCGTCAATCATTCTCGGGCAGAACTAGAGCAGGTGCTGCAGGCTTTTGCGGACAATGACATCCATAACGTGTTGGCGTTGCGTGGTGACCCGCCGGGAGATCCGTTGGGGGTGTGGCGAAAGCACCCTGATGGGGTGGAGTTTGCCTCGGAGCTGGTGGAGATTATTCGCGAAAGGGGGGGCTTCCATATCGGTGTGGCGGCATTCCCGAGTGGTCATTTCCGCGCTCCTACGTTGGAGGCGGACACTCAGTTCACGTTGCAAAAACTACGCGCTGGGGCAAGCTTTGCTGTGACCCAGATCTTCTTTGAAGCAGATGCGTACTTGCGGCTGCGTGATCGTCTAGTCGCAGCGGATATGGAGAGTGGCAGTCGGCCGCTCATCCCATCGATTATGCCTATCATGTCGTTGAAATCTGCTCACCGGATGGTTCAGTTGTCTGGTTCGCGGCTGCCGCGGAGTGTTGAGCAACGCTTGGACAAAGCAGCGGGTAGCGGGCCGGAAGAGAATGTGCAGGCTGTCAGTGACTTGGGTATCGAAATGGCTCTGGAGATTTGCGAGCGTTTGATCGCGGAGGGTGTACCCGCTCTGCATTTCGACACGTTGAACAAGGTTTTCCCCATCGCAAATGTGCTGCGGGGGTTAGGGATTATTTCTGATGCCGAGCTAGAGGTGGCGAAGAACGCATGCTAAATCAGGTCATTTGTGCAGAGGTATATACGCACAGCTGTCAGATGGGGTTCATCCCGAGTTGGGGTTGCAGGAGAGGCGTCGCCAAAGGTGCTACTCCGCTGTAGCGGGATGGACGAGTATGCCGAAAGCACGCTGATCGCCAGGGAAAGTGAAGTCTCGCAGTAGGTCTCGGAAACCCATCGTCCGATAGAGTCGCCACGCCGCATTGCGTTCCTGAGGTACTTCGGGGGTGGAGAGGAGCACGTGATGGCCGGCACTGGCGGAGAGCATGCTACTGAGGAGCTCCCGTCCTACTCCCCGTCCTTGGTATGCGGGGAGAACGTGTAGCTCAGAAAGTTCAAAGTAGTTGTTCATCAGTGCGGAGATGCTGGCGGGGGGGGGGTAGTCGACACGTTTCAATCCCTCGCGAATTTTGTCACTCCACCACGATCGGGGATCTCCACGGTAGCCAAAGGTGATTCCTACCAGCGGATCGTGGAAGGGGTCTGGTGCCTGTAGCGGATTCTGTTGGGAGTGCGTCGCGAATGCGGCATAGGCAGTCCATCCGGGATTAAGGATGGATCGTTCCCAGGGGTCTCGTCGTAGCATTCGCCATTCTGGACCGTAGTTCATCGCAGTGAGGTAGACATCCATTGCGTCGCTGAGCCGTGCGCGCATGAGAGCGGGTGTGAGGAGCACGACTCTGGGGGTGGTGCGGAGTGTCATAGCTTCATTCCACCACGCATGGGACTGTTCTGGGGGTGCTCTGGGAGTTTTTGTTACACCCCTTAGTTATTCTCACGGTGTCTTCCCCACAGGATTGTGATGAGGAGAGGCTAACAGCGCTACACCACTATTCCACAAAGTGTGTATACGTATCGTGTGGTCTTCATCAAACATGCCGAGGGGGATGGCTACACGATGAGTCGATGAAGACGAAGGAAGCAACATTAATGACACGGGATCAAGCGAGAAGCAGTGCCGAGTACTTTTACTCGCGTGCTGCCGCGGAGGATCCGCGAGAAAGTGTCCGCTCTAGCTATCTTGCGGCAGTAAAAGGCGCAGGAATCATTCTTGCTGCACATCCGCGGATTGCGAAGACCCGCCCGCTGACTCGGGATGTGTGGACGTTACTTGGTCGGCTGTCATCTGAGTGGGAGGAGGACATTGTCTACTTCCGTCGGTTGGGAACGTTGCGTCGGGATATTGAGATGGGGCTGTCGGTGGCAGTGTCCGTAGAGATGGCAAATGAGGTATTTCATCGGGTGGGGCGTTTTCTCGATCGTATCGATGCCGCTCACGAGGATATTGAAGCGGCCTAGCGGGTGGAGGCAACTCTGCCACTTTCGTGGTGAGAACCCGAATTGACACGTACACTAGAGGTACTCGCTATGAGGAAATGCACTATGTAGAGGAGTTGAACGCCGATGGCACTCTCGGATCGTGAGCAGCAAATGCTCGATGAGATTGAGAGCGCACTCACCGAGGACGTTGCTTTTACCGAATCGGTGCGCAAGGTGAACGTTGCCTCCCAAGACCGATCGGTTATGCGGGGTTGGGTCATTATCGCAGTCGGTGTAGTTCTTCTGTTCGCAGGCTTTTTCGTGAAGATTGCGGGTTTCCCGCTACTGTCGTTGGTGGGCTTTGGTCTGATGTTCTGGGGTGGCATTCTTCTTATCCGTCATGCTGACCGGAGCAATGGGGCGGGGCGGAGCAAAGTTCCGAAGCGCGCGATGTCCACTGCCGCCAAGCGGGCTTCGAAAGGTTCCGGTCGCTCGAAGCGTGGAGGCTCTGGAAACGGGCTGGCAGATAGCTTTCAACGACGGTTCGATGATAGGCATCGCTAGGAGACACAATTTAATGGTGGAGGCATTGCTGTCCACTCTCATGAGACCCCTGCAACCCGCGGGGGTTTCCTTGTCTTTGCACTGCCTAGTGCCGTGCTCAATTGCCTTTTATTGCCAGTCTGCAGCAGTTAGTTATCGCTGAGGGAGAGTGCTCCAGACCTTCAGGAGGGCCTTTTACACGCATGTTGAGAGGGTAATTCTGATGTATTCCTCAATTCCCCACTTTCCCCCACAAATTTTTCCAAGAGTAAAGACGAGTCGCCTTTAAACCTCAGAATTGCTGAAAAATAGCAGTTCAATGGTTTTTTATGGGGTAAAAGTGCTTTAAATTTCTCAAATGACCATAATTACTAAAGTTATCTATGTGAAAAATGTTAACAATGTTACTTGAAAGAGGGGGCGGTAAGGGACGGTTGAAGGAAACTCGCCCCACTGAGTAAAAAGCCAGAATAAGTGGTATTTTTCTAGGGAAAAATTCTGTAAGACACGCGTTTTTTATTGTTGAGTGGGGGATAGTGGGGTAGAGTGGAGCACATAAGAAAGAAGTGGTAAATAATCGGGAAGATAACCCGGTCGGTGGTGGAAGGCGGTGGTGCGATGTTCCTCGGCACCTACACGCCCAAGCTGGACGACAAAGGGCGCCTCACCCTTCCTGCCAAGTTTCGTGACGAGCTTGCCGGCGGCGTGATGGTGACGAAAGGCCAGGATCACTGCTTGGCCGTTTATCCCCGAGAGGAATTCGCGCGGTTGGCTCGCCGGGCAGCGCAAGCGCCCCGGACGAAACCAGAAGCTCGAGCCTTCCTCCGTAGCCTGGCCGCGGGAACCGACGAGCAATTCCCCGATGCACAAGGACGTGTCACTCTTTCCGCCGACCACCGTCGGTACGCAGAACTCAACAAAGAATGCGTCGTCATCGGCGCTGTCGACTACCTGGAAATCTGGAACGCCGAGGCTTGGGCCGAATACGCTGCCGCCAACGAACAGGCGTTCTCAGACGCACAGGACGACGCACTACAGGACATCTTCTAACGAAGAGACCCCCGTGACACCTCCATAGCGGTTTATACGGAGATGCCACCAGGCCTCTGACCGGCTGGCCCCTGACGTACTTCCCCAACGCCAGGTTCCGTCGGCCAGGGACCCGATGGCATCTCTTTATTTGCCCACTACCCCTCTCTCACCTCGCAGAAAGGAGCGAGACATGTCCGATCGGCATATCCCCGTGATGCTCGACCGCATCGTCGAGCTCCTTACCCCTGCATGCAGCGAGCAGTACAGTGAGAGACCCATTATCGTTGACGGCACCTTGGGATTAGGCGGCCACAGTGAGGCGATCCTGCAACGCATCCCCAATGCGTGTGTTATCGGTCTTGACCGTGACACACAAGCCCTCGCACTCGCCACTGATCGTCTTGCGCCATTCGGAGACCGGTTTCTCGGCATCCACACGGAGTACCACCACATTGCCGACGTGATCGCTGCCTCGGAGCACCCCCTTTGCCAGCAAGCGCAACGGCTGGGCATCAACGGTGCTCTCTACGATCTGGGAGTATCCTCCATGCAGCTCGATGACGATGAGCGCGGATTCTCCTACAGTCGTAACGCCCCTCTCGACATGCGAATGGATGCGACCACTGGCATTACTGCAGCGGACATCCTCAACACCTATGACGCACACGACCTTGCCTATGTGCTCCGCGCATACGGTGATGAAAAATTCGCCAGCAGAATTGCCAACGCTATCGTCAAGGAACGCGCCAGCACCCCATTCTGTGAGTCGCAACAACTCGTCGACCTGCTGTATCGGGTTATCCCTGCGGGTGCACGTCGAACTGGAGGACACCCAGCAAAGCGGACTTTCCAAGCCCTGCGAGTCGAGGTCAATCACGAACTCGACAGCCTGAAAGCAGCACTGCCAGCCATCCTCGACCTCCTTGCAGTGGGAGGACGAGCAGTCTTCATGTCCTATCAAAGCCATGAAGACAAACTTGTGAAAAGAGAATTTGCAGCCGCCTGTGCCTCCCGCACTCCGGTGGATCTCCCCATTGAGCTACCAGGTACCCAACCCCACTACGCTCTGGTGACCCGTCGCGCAGAAAAAGCCGACGAGAACGAAATTGCCCACAATCCCCGTTCCGCTTCCGTGCGGGTGCGGGTCATTGAACGCCTAGAGAGGGACGCAGCATGATCGAGACCTTCGCCCGGCCCCGCAGCCGTACGCAGCGCATCGATTCCCACCCACGGCACCGTACCGCATCCGCCCAACGAGCAATTGATCGGCGTAATCGGCGCCTCGCCCGTACCATACAAGTCTCCACCGGTGCGGCCGTCCGCAATGGCGGAGCTGGCAGCGTCGCATCCTCCGCCATCCGTGGTCGTAGTCGCGCGTCGATTCAAGCCGCGATGAACCAGCACAGTACAGTGCGCCGCCTGCGCATCGGTAGGCTCTCGTTTGTGGCAGCTGTCCTTATCGTGCTGTTCATCGGAGTGGGTGTCTCCCTCGTCCTCTCCAGCTATGTGGCAAGTCAGTCTGAATCAGTAGTCGCCCTACAGCACACCAACAAAGAGCTCAAGGAACGCGACGCACAACTGACTAAACAACTGCAAGAATCTATGTCTGCAGCTCAGCTCGCGGAGAAGGCAGCTGCTATGGGGATGGTACCCAGCGGAGATGTTGCCACGCTCCACAAGGTCGGTCACAACGTCAAGGTGTTTGGCACCCCGAAAGCGGCAACGGGGCAAAGTCTGCACAATATCAACCCACCGTTGCCACAGCGAGTAGAGCTCAAGGTAGAAGAAGCTAGCGAACCCCCCATCGAAAAAGTGAATTTCGAGAAACGACACTCAACTGCCTCCTCGGAGCGCGTCTCAACCAGCCGCTAGCACCGTCGTTACACTGTGAATTAGGCCACTTGTGAAAACGAGGGGCGTACGAATACTACCCGAAGGAGCGGCAATGCAAGGAGGACGACCTGCCCCCCGGCGCTCGTCTGGAACGCGCTACACGCAGCCCGGGCCAGTGGGTCGTACTCCGCATCACGACTACCGAACAGGCCCCGCCGCTCAGAAAAGCTTGCGCGGTGCATTCCCCATTCTCAACCAGCGGCTCTCTACCGTCTCCATGAGCAAAAGGCTGCGCGGTGGCGGCATTGTGCTGGTAATACTCCTCGTCTTCTTCTTTGCACAACTCACCCGTGTACAAGTTTTCGAACGCCCGCGTCTCCTCGAAGAGGTCCAGAACCAGCGCACTGTCACCCAGATCCTGCACTCACCCCGTGGCGAGATTCTGGATATCCATGGCACCCGGCTGGCCTACTCTCGAGACGCACGAAACCTCACCTTCCAACCCTCAATCGTGCGCCAGCAAATGCAGTCTGCACGAGAAGCTGACCCAAGTGCCTCATCCTTTACCGAGTACATCACCGGAATTGCGAATATGTTGGCATCTGAGATTCCTGGTGTGGATGCTGACGACATGATGACCCGTATGTCCTCGAACGAGTCATTTACCTATCTGGCGAAAAACGTCGACCCAGTGGTCGCCACCCGCGTCGTCGATAAATACCCCCAGGTCGGTCAGGAATATCAACAAATTCGTGAATATCCTGGAGGGAGCCTCGGAGCCAACATCATTGGTGCAGTGGGTGTCGACAATAACGGCATTTTGGGTCTTGAATCCTCTGAAAACACGCTGCTAGCTGGTCGAGATGGGGAGCGAACCTACGATCAAGCAACCGATGGTGCCTTCATCCCGGGGTCGGAGCGGAACGACATCGACCCCGTTCCCGGCAGCACCATCACCCTGACGTTGGACGCAGACGTCCAGTACTTCGTGCAGGCGGCAGTAGAGTCCGCAAAGATCAACTCCGGCTCCCACAACGCAGGAGTCGTTGTCCTCGACGCAAAGACCGGACATGTGGTGGCGATGGCAAACGACACCACCTTCAACCCCAGTGCAAACCTGCTACGGCAATCTGATTTCGATATGGGCAATCCGTCCATCACTAGTCCCTTCGAACCGGGTTCCGTCAACAAGATCGTGACGGCCACCGCCGCCATCCACTACAACGTGGCAAAACCCACCGAGGTATTTCAAGTTCCCGGGCAAATTCAGATGGACTCCGTAACAGTACGTGACGCTTGGGTGCACGGTGTCGTCCCCTACACAATGACGGGTATCTTCGGTAAGTCCTCCAACGTGGGCACACTGATGATCGCCCAACGTGTCGGAAAAACCCGTTTCGCCGAAATGCTGCGAAAATTTGGGCTCGGCCACACCACCGGCATTGAACTAGCAGGGGAGAGCGCAGGCGTCGTTCCCGCCTTACGCCAATGGCAGGGAGGCAGCTTCGCCAACCTCCCCATCGGTCAGGGCCTCTCCCTCACCCTGCTGCAAATGGCCTCCATGTACCAAACTATCGCCAACGATGGACTTCGCATACCACCTCGCATTATCGCCTCTATCACCAAACCCAACGGACAAGTGGTTCACCAAGACTCACCCGCCGGTGTCCGTGTCGTATCCGCTGAAACAGCCCGTACCGTCCGCAATATGTTCCGAGCTGTCGTCCAGCAAGACACCGGCTACCAACAGGGCACCGGACCACAAGCCTCGGTAGAGGGCTATCAGATTTCCGGCAAAACTGGCACCGCGCAGCAAGTCGATCCACGCTGTAACTGCTACTCGAACAGCATGTACTGGATTACCTTCGCCGGAATCGCCCCCGCCGACAATCCCCGCTACGTCATCGCGATTATGCTCGACAACCCGGTCCGCGGAGTGCACGGCGAAGGTGGACAGTCCGCCGCACCTCTCTTCCACGACATCGCCCAGTGGCTTCTCGCCCGGGATAATGTGCCACTCTCGCCACCCGCCCCGCGCCTAATCCTGCAAGCGGGGTAAAACCGGTAATCTTAAGAGCACAGAAACTGCGCAGCACGCCCGTCGGAAAGAACAATTATGCAGACCCTCAAGGCCCTCGCCACGCTCTGTGACACCACCCTGACACGTGGGGATAGCGACACCCCTATCTCCGGAATTACCCTGACATCGTCAAAGGTAGAACCTGGCGACATGTTCGCGGCCCTCCCCGGTCTACACGTCCACGGTGCCCGTTTTGCTGCCGACGCCGCAGACCGCGGTGCGCACGCTATTCTCACAGACCCAGAAGGTGCCGACATTATTGCGGCAGCTGGTAACGATACCCCAGCACTCCTTGTCGTTGACGATGTGCGGGCCGTCCTCGGCACCGTCAGTGCAGCGATCTACGATCACCCGTCAGATGCCGTCCCGGTCATTGGCATCACCGGCACCTCGGGAAAAACCACCACTGCCTACCTCATCGAGTCTGCGTTTCGAACTGCGGGGCATTCCGTCGGCATGATCGGTACCACTGGATCCCGTATCAATGGCACGCGTGTTCCAAGTTCTCTCACCACCCCAGAAGCCCCCGACCTCCAGCGCCTATTTGCCACCATGCGAGATGCGGAGGTCCACCGTATCGTTATGGAAGTTTCCAGCCACTCGTTGCTGCTCGGCCGTGTTGCTGGAACTCGGTTCCGCATCGGTGCCTTCCTCAACCTGTCCCAAGACCATCTCGACTTCCACCCCACCATGGAAGACTACTTCCTTGCGAAAGCCCGCCTCTTTACCTGCGATTCGGGTGCATGCTGTGATAGAGCCGTCATTTGTGTTGACGACGAGTGGGGTCTTCGCATGCGAGACATCGCTGCGACGTCTGGATGTGACCCCGTCACAGTATCGACCACCGGCCCCGCCGACTACACTGCCGGTCCCTCAACAGTTGCTAACGATGGCACACAACACTGTACGATTACAGACCCACGCGGGCACAACCACACACTGACTCTGCCCATGCCAGGACGTTTCAACGTCGCCAATGCGCTCGTCGCTCTGGCGGTGGCGGAACAAGCCGGATTGACGATTGAAGACTCGCTCACAGGCATCGCCTCAGTGGTTGTGCCTGGTCGGCTCCAGCGCATCGACGAAGGGCAAGACTTCCTTGCCGTCGTTGACTATGCTCATAAGCCAGCTGCGGTCGCTGCCGTCATCGCCGCCCTCCGCGGCGAAATTAAAGGCCGCCTGGCCGTTGTTCTCGGGGCAGGAGGCGACCGCGACTCCAGCAAACGCGCCATCATGGGACGAGAAGCCGCCCGAGGTTCCGACCTTCTCATTGTCACTGATGACAATCCGCGCTCAGAGGACCCTGCCACAATTCGTGCTGCTGTGGAAGCCGGTGCACTGGACCTGCCTTCCGCCGAACGTGGAGAAGTTCGCACCATTGGAGATCGAGCTGCAGCCATACGCGCTGCCATCGCCTGGGCACAGCCTGGCGATGCTATTCTGGTCGCCGGTAAAGGCCATGAGACGGGGCAGGAAGTGAATGGAGTTGTCCACCACTTCGACGACCGGGAAGAGGTCCAGGCTGCCCTACAGGAACGCCAAGCAGGCACACTCAACGCAGCCAACCCTAGCCGCACCAGAACAAACACTATCCAGGTAGAAGAAGGAAACGCGTGATCCCCCTCTCGCTTGCACAGATCGCCACCATCGTTGGCGGCACCCTTAATGAGGCAGCGGACCCACAGACCATCGTGGACGGCACTGTTGAATTCGATAGTCGGAAAGTAACCCCCGGGGGTCTCTTCCTCTGTATTCCCGGGGCGCGCGTCGATGGTCACGACTTTGCAACTACCGCAATCGCAGCAGGAGCTGCAGCAGTGCTCGCCAGCCGACCCGTGGATGTGCCAGCAATTATGGTGCAGCCACTCGGGAAGATCGACACCAACGCCACCGCCTTGGAAAATGACGAAGACGGATCTGCTGCGGCTGTCCTGCAGGCATTGGGGAAGCTCGCCCGACATGTCGTGAAGACTCTCGTCGCAGAAGAAACGCTAACAGTCGTGGGTATCACCGGCTCCTCTGGAAAAACAACCACGAAAGACCTCGTCAGCCAGGTACTTGCGGTGGGAGGCCCTGTCGTTTCCCCTCCCGGTTCCTTTAACAACGAGTTGGGGTTTCCCTGGACTGCATTGCGGGCTGACCGTGATACCCGCTTTCTCGTCCTCGAAATGTCAGCCCGGGGGATTGGACACATCCGTGATTTGGCAGACATTGTAGCCCCCAGCATCGGTGTGGTTCTCAATGTAGGACACGCCCACCTTGGCGAGTTCGGATCGCAAGAGGCTATCGCGCAAGCGAAAGGCGAGCTCGTTGAGGCTCTCCCCGCAGCAGCCTATGGTGGTTTCGCTGTCCTCAACGCTGATGACGAACGCGTGTCCCAAATGGCCCAACGCACCTCCGCTCGTGTCATCACCTACGGTACGCGCCCCAGTGCCGACTTCACTGCCGAGAATATTCGCCTCGATGAGCTCTCCCGAGCCAGCTATACCCTTGTCACTATGGGGGAGGAATATCCGGTTGAACTGGCAGTTTCCGGCCAACACAACGTGCTTAATTCCCTCGCCGCCCTTATTGTGGCGCACGCCTGCGATATCCCAATGAAACGAGCGATCAAGGCCTTGCGCTCTGCCACCATCACCTCTGGTCGCCGCATGGAAGTACGTGAGCTTGCTGACGGCACCATTGTCATTAACGACTCTTACAACGCGAACCCGGACTCTATGCGAGCCGCCTTCAGCGCGCTTGGCGCGATGGCACACCCCGCCCCGGATACTCATCGGAACAGCTGGGCTGTGCTGGGAATGATGGGAGAACTAGGGGAGGAGTCGGTCACACAACATGCAGCCCTCGCCGAAACGCTCGCTGCCTGCGGCATCGACCATGTGGTGTTGGTGGGGCGGTGTGCAGAGATGGATTCCCTATGCGACGCAGCCCAGGATATGGGAGTTTCCGTGGTGAGCGTAGATAATAAGGAGGACGCAGTCTCTTACCTTACCGAGCATCGCCACCCAGGTGACGTGATCTTGGTCAAGGCATCGCAGGCTGTTGGACTCTGGACCATTGCGGACGCAATAAGCGCTGCCGCCAATGGAGCAGCTGAGTAAAGGATCGAACTAGTGGCTCAAATTATTGTTGCGCTGTGCGTGTCAATCTTGGTCTCCATTTTGCTGACCCCAGTGCTTATCAAAAAGTTCCGGCAGGGCGGCATTCGCCAAGAGATTCGGGAAGATGGGCCACAAAGTCACCTCGTGAAGGCCGGCACCCCAACAATGGGCGGCTTGGCTATTCTGATCGGCATCTGGGCTGGGTATTTCTCCGGTGTCATTGTTGGTGCGGTGACAGGTCGAGGCGGTCCAGCAGCATCTGGTTTGCTAGTACTAATGCTCACCACCTGTCTAGGTCTGGTTGGTTTTGCAGACGACGGCATCAAAGTATTCAAAAACCGCAATCTTGGTTTGAGCCCCAAAGCAAAATTCTTCGGGCAATTCGTCTCCGCTATTCTCTTTGCTAGCCTGGCTATTTTCTTCCCCAACGAACATGGGCTCACTCCTGCCTCTAAGTTCTTCTCCATCACTCGGGATATTCCAGTCCTCAGCATGGCTGCCGGCGGTGGCATCATCTTCATTATTTTCGCCTACTTTGTCATCACCGCCTGGTCGAATGCCGTCAATATTACCGATGGCCTGGATGGCCTAGCAGCAGGTTCAATGGCGCTGGTGATGGGTACCTACACCATTATCACCTTCTGGCAGTTCCGCAATGCTTGTTCCACCACCGGCAATGCCATCGGCTGCTACCAGGTGCGAGATCCGCTAGATGTCTCCATGTTGTGCGCCGCCGCCCTCGGAGCCTGTATTGGCTTCCTGTGGTGGAACTGCAACCCTGCCAAGATCTTCATGGGAGACACCGGCTCTCTTGCACTCGGCGGTCTGGTAGCAGGCGTGTCGATCGTCACCCGCACAGAGCTGCTCATGGTCGTCATTGGTGCCCTCTTCGTCATCGAAATTTTCTCCGTGGTGCTCCAAGTGGGCTTTTATAAAGCTACTGGCCGACGCATTCTGCGAATGGCACCCTTCCATCACCACTTCGAGCTCGGCGGTTGGAAAGAGACCACGGTCATTGTCCGATTCTGGCTCCTGGCTGGTCTCTCCGCCGGCCTAGGTCTTGCCGTGTTCTACGCCGATTGGCTCTCTAAGGTGGCGGTGTAAATGCCAGCGATGCCCCTCAATCTCACTCACCAGCGTGTCCTGGTCCTCGGCGCAGGTGTTTCTGGCCGCGCCGCTGTGCGACTCCTTCAGCACATTGGGGCCACCGCCGTGCTGGTCGATGACAATGAAGCTGCACGTGCAGCCGCCACAGAACTAGCGGTGGACATCCTCACCATGGCCGAAGCTGAGGCTTCACTGGCAGATGCAGCATTGGTCGTCACCAGCCCAGGTATCCCCCCTCATCACCCGTTTTTTGCTGCTGCACAGGCAGTTGGCGTCCCCGTCTGGGGCGATGTTGAATTGTGCTGGCACGTCGATAAAGCCAACCTTTGTGGTCCTTCCCGAGTGTGGCTTGTCGTCACCGGTACCAACGGAAAAACCACCACAGTGGGTATGACCACAGCCATCTGCCAGCAGGCTGGAATGTCTGCGGTCGCTTGCGGCAATATCGGCTACCCCATTGAGGACGCGCTACTCGACCCCAGCCATCCCGATGTATTGGTGTGTGAGCTTTCGAGCTTCCAGCTCCATTGGGCTCCCAGCGTGACACCGCTTGCGGGAGCACTTCTCAACATTGACGAAGACCACTTAGACTGGCACGGCTCAGTCGACGCATACGCCGCCGCGAAAGCGCGAGTGCTTACCGGCCTCTACGGGATCGTGGGACTTGACGACCCCCGTGCTGCCGCAGCCGGAGAGAAATGCTCAGCACATTTCGTGGTGGGTTTCCGTACGGGAGAACCACTGCGTGGCCAGATAGGCGTCCACGAGAACGGGCTTTTCGACAACGCCTTTGGCCCAAATGAGGAAGCCCGTTTCCTTATCGAGTGCGCCGATATTCACCCGTCTGGTCCAGCTGGGATCCTTGATGCTGGTGCAGCTGCTGCGCTCGCTCTGGCGGCAGGAGCGATGCCGCAGGATGTGAACATCGCGTTACAGAACTTCGAGGTGGCGCCTCACCGCAACGCAGTGGTGGGGACCGTTGGCGGCGTAACCTATGTTGATGATTCCAAAGCAACCAATCCCCACGCGGCACGCAGCTCGATGTTGGGGTACCCCTCCATCGTCTGGGTCGCCGGCGGACAATTGAAAGGCGCAAATATCGCACCCCTCATTGACGAAGTGGGGGAGCGTCTGCGCGGTGCGGTTATTCTGGGGAAAGATGGAGATCTTATTGTCGAGGCGCTCCACCGCCAGCTACCAGAGTTACCCGTGGTACGGGTAACTACGGGAGACGACGGTACAGATACGCCGCCTCCTCCCACGGAGACCGAGCGAGCGATGGCAGAGGTCGTCGCAGCCGCCCGCGCAATGGCACAGCCCGGAGATACCGTGCTGCTGGCCCCCGCAGCCGCCAGTTACGACATGTTTACTGGCTATGGACAACGTGGCGATCTGTTCGCCGCGGAGGTTCTCAAACACTAAGACAGCGTATGCCACTTCGTGACCGGAGAAGGGAGGACACTATGACGACTGAGTCCACTCAGCGCTCCGGCACGGCCGTGTCTGCGCATAATACAGATGCCGAACGACCCGCCTCGGGTACACCACTGCGAACAGCGGATGGGTCGATCAAGACGAGCCTCCAGCGGTTGGCTGCCGGATTCCGAAACTACTACACCGGGCCACTAGCAGATGCCCACCTGATGGTGACGCTGTGCATCATCCTCTCCATTCTTGGTGTCGTGATGGTGCTTGATGCCTCCGGCCCCGCCTCACTACGCGATTACGGCAACTACTACTCCGTCTTCATCCGTCAATGCATCTTCATGATCATAGGATGGGTGGGCTTTTATATAGCGCTACGAGTGCCGTTCTCTCTGCTTCGAAAGATCGCATTCCCCCTCTACCTCCTCTCCATAGTGCTGCTGATTTTGGTGGCGATTCCCGGCATCGGCCAGGAGCGCAATGGTGCACGCTCCTGGTTCGACTTCGGGCCAGTCGCCTTCCAACCCTCTGAGCTCGCTAAAGTCATCATCATTATGGTTGTTGCCCTCTACTTAGGGCAGCTCACCCCCATGTCGAAAATCGGTGACACGTTACGTCCGATGGGGCTCTTCATTCCCGTCATTGTGCTGGTCATTCTGCAAAAGGACTTGGGTATGGCCGTTACCTGTGGCGTGGTGCTCTTGGCCTTCCTCTTCTTTGGTCGTCTACCCGGCTCGGTTATCTGGATCACTGCAGGCGGCGCTGCCGTCCTCTTTCTTATCCTGACGCTCACCACTGGTTTCCGAACCGACCGTCTGATTACCTATTGGCACCAGCTCACCGGTGGGAGCTATGACGCCCAGGGCGTGGGCTACCAGGCACGTCAAGCACAGCTGGCGCTCGCTGACGGCGGTTTCACCGGCGTGGGGCTGGGACAATCGCGAGCAAAATACTTCTATCTCCCTGAGGCTCCGAATGACTTTATCTTTGCCATCATTGGTGAGGAACTTGGATTTATTGGCGCCCTCGTCGTTGCAGTTCTCTACACTGTCCTCGGTTTTGTTGGCTTACGCATAGCCCGGCGAGTGTTGGATCCGTCACTGCGACTCATTGCCTGTGTGGGTACTACCTCCGTGGTCGTACAGGCCTTCATCAACATGGGATATGTGGTGGGACTTTTCCCTGTGACGGGTCTCCAGCTGCCACTTATTTCTGCCGGTGGATCCGCTACGGTAACAACGCTCTTCCTACTAGGTCTCATTACCAGCACTGCCCGCCATGAGCGCGCTGCCATAGCTGCGATTAGTACAGGTAGTGGCAAGTTTGGGAGAGCATTGCGGCTGCCAGTACCCCCTGTCTACGCTGTGGATGACACGCCCGACTTCGGTCGCTTTACTAACCTCGCCCGATGGATGGTAGGGGAGCACTCGACCGTTGATACAGCGTCACGGAGTACCGACCCTCGGTGGTCTCACCCACGCCCCGGCCCTCCCCGGGCGCCAACCCCGTCCGCAACCCTAGATTCTCCCCGTGGTTCCTCAGCCAGCTGGCAACCGTCCCGTAAACAAGCTGCGTCGCCTCGTGATCTGCGGACGCGTGGAAACGAGGGGCTATCCGTTGACCCACGCTCGGGAGCGACGCGTCCACGCATGAACGGGGGAGACCCGGCGCGCTCATCGCGTCCCTATCCTGCTGACGCCCCCTTGCCCCCATGGGAAAGCCGGCCAGATGGGCCACGTACATTACCTCCGCTGGAGCGACCGCAAGGCAGGCGTTGGAATCCGCCCTCGCGAGGGAGTGGTGGTGACTCCCGTTACGGTGGGCCACCCCCGGCCTAGCTCTAAGTTTTCCGCTCTGGACAACCTCACACGATAGGACAAAGGATGACATCGAAGCCCCTCTCTGTAGTAGTTGCTGGTGGTGGAACAGCCGGCCATATCGAGCCTGCTATGGCGGTTGCTGACGCGCTTACAGCACTCGACCCCAGCATTCGCATTACCGCGCTGGGAACAGAGCGCGGCTTAGAAAAGGACCTTGTCCCGGCACGCGGCTACGATCTGCGGATGATTGAGGCAGTTCCCCTGCCGCGGCGTGTCACGACAGAGCTTTTCCGCGTACCGGGTCGTCTCAGCCGGTCCGTGAAACAGGCCCGCGCCATCATGGATGAGGTGGAGGCAGATGTGCTCATCGGCTTTGGCGGCTACGTCTCGATGTCCGCTTACCTGGCCGCCCGCAAGGGACGTCACCACATCCCCTATGTGGTCCATGAGGCGAATGCGCGGGCGGGTATCGCCAACAAAATTGGGGCACGCCACGCAGATCGAGTGCTCGGGGCAGTACCAGGCTGTGGATTCCCCATTGAGGTTGTCGGCATTCCCGTCCGACCCGCCATTACTCAGCTTGATCGAGTGGCACTCCGCCGGGAAGCTCGCGAGTTTTTTGGACTCGACCAGGATGCCCCCGTTCTTCTTGAATTTGGTGGTTCGCAGGGAGCTCAGTCGCTCAATCGTGTCATGCATGATGCCCTGCCAGGCCTTGCCGAGAAGAACATCGGTGTTCTCCAAGCAGTGGGACCGAAAAACTACGATAGTGCTGATCCGGTGCTGGGAGGTGCTCCGGAAGGCGCGGAGGATCTTTTGCTTCCAGCCGGCATTATCGCCCGAAACGTCGCTCCATCCGGGGCCCCCGCCCAAGTGCAAGTACCCTACATTTCTGCTATGAACCTTGCCTATGCGGCTGCCAACCTCGTCATCTGTCGTTCTGGGGCTATGACGGTTGCCGAAATCTCGGCGGTGGGACTCCCTGCCCTCTATGTGCCGTTGCCCATCGGTAACGGTGAGCAAGCCCTTAATGCGCAGCCGGTTGTGGAAGCCGGTGGCGGTATTCTCATCGAAGACCACGATCTTACAGCCCAACAGGTAATTGACTGGGCGGACGAACTTCTCACCACTCCCGACAAGTATCAGGCGGCGGTAGCGGGCGCTTTTAGTGCCGGTTCCCGCAATGCGGCTGATGCGGTCGCGCGGGCAGCCTGTGAGCTCGTCGACTATCCCCTTAACGCCGGACACTAGTAGGAGAGACCATAAATGTTGACTGCTACCCTTCCTCCGGAACTTCAACACGTCCACATGATCGGCATTGGTGGCGCAGGAATGTCGGGTGTGGCTCGTATCCTGCTAGCCCGTGGCGGTGAAGTCAGCGGATCCGATGTACGCGACTCACGTGCACTAGTCTCGTTGAGTGCGCGGGGTGCTAAAGTCGCCGTTGGGCATGACATCGCCAACCTGGACCTTCTCTCGGAACGTCCCTCGTGCGTTATTGTTTCCTACGCTGCCATCCCTGACACCAATCCGGAGTTGCGGGAAGCACGACGTTTGGGAATTCCCATTCGCACCCGTTCTCAGGTCCTCGCCCAACTTATGAAGGGTTACCGTACTCTGTTGGTGGCCGGAACCCACGGGAAAACCTCCACGACCTCCATGGCCATCGTTTCCTTCCAAGGATTCGGATGCGACCCATCCTTCGCGGTGGGCGGCGCGTTGCATGAGACCGGCACTAATGCCCATCATGGCTCCGGTGACCTTTTTATTGCAGAAGCTGACGAATCCGATGCCTCCCTATTGCAATATCGGGCGAGTATTGCCATCGTCACCAATGTTGAACCTGATCATCTGAACTTTTTCGGCACAGCTGAAGCATATTGCCAGGTTTTTGCCGATTTTCTCGATTGCATTGAACCTGGTGGGGCACTGATTGTCTGCGTGGATGATCCGGGGTCTCGTACCTTGGCCCTGTACGCAGCCCAACGCGGCATCCGGGTGTTGGGCTATGGGACCGCGACGGCAGCAGCCCAAGCGCAACGCGACGGTATTCCGATGGGTGGTGTGCTAGAAGCATGGGAGCCCACTCTCGATGGTTTGGCCGCCCGGATACGTCTGGCGGGGGATGACAGCTCGCGTGAGTTGGTGCTCCCCGTGCCCGGTGAACACATGGCGCTCAACGCACTGTCCACGCTCGTGGCTGTCCGCGAGTATGGGGGAGACATGCGGGCTGCACTCGAAGCATTAACGCACTTCGGTGGGGTGAACCGTCGTTTTCAGTACCACGGACAGGTTGGCGGTATACGTGTGTACGACGATTACGCCCACCATCCGACGGAGGCACGTGCGGTACTTACTGCCGCCCGCGAAGTTGCCGATGCAGACGCGCAGGGTCTGGGACACCCGGGGCGTGTCGTTGTCTGCTTCCAGCCGCATCTGTATTCACGTACTGAGCAGTTCGCCACTGAGTTTGCGCATGCTCTGGATCTGGCCGACTATGCGATTGTGCTCGATATTTACGGTGCCCGGGAAAACCCAATGCCGGGCGTTACCAGCGAGTTGATTACTCGACAGCTCACTATTCCGCACAAGTACCAGCCGGACTTCTCCAAGGTTCCGTACGACGTAGCCGCAATCGCAGAACCCGGAGACATCGTCCTCACCATGGGAGCGGGCAACGTTACCATGGAAGCTGACGCTATTATCGCTCTCCTGAAAGGCTAATTGTGTCAGAGGAACGTCGTGCAGCTCTCTCGCACGCACTCCGCACAGCCCTCCAGACGATTCTTGGGCTTATCCTCACTGCCACCATGGCCGTTGCGATTGTGCTCTTCACAACGCCTCTATTCCTGGTGACGGAGACCTCGGTGGCAGGGCTGCGCGTGTTGACTCAGCAACAGGTTCTTCGACAGGCTCAGGTACCAATGGAGTCACGCATGGCGCAGCTCAGTACCCATGACATAGCGGTACGTGTGGCAGCGTTGCCACGGGTAAAACGCGTACGGGTGGAGAAAAGCTATCCACACCTGGTGACAATTGCGATCACGGAACGCGTGCCGGTGGCGTACTTTGCAGCAGAAGGCAAACTTTACGAGATGGATACGGCCGGTGTCGCCATGGTGGTGAGACGTCCCACCCTCCGCATCCCGGAAATCGTGGTGCCCGACCCGCTGCACAATACGCTCCAGCGAGAAGCTGCCCTGAAAACTGCACAAGAATTACCGCAGGACATTGTGCGTCGTGTCCGCACTATCGACGTCACCTCTGCGGCAATGGTGGTCTTGCGGCTGCGTGATGGTCGGATGGTTGAGCTGGGATCTCCCTCTCGTCTTGACGAGAAAGTGCAGTCCATGCGGATTGTGTTAACCCAGTCGGGGACGACCTGGAATGTTGCCAACCCAGAGCTTCCTACGCGACGTTAACCGGGAAGATTGCTGGCGGCGAATTAATTACGTTTCTCCCGGTGTGTCATCTTTGGCCCACTTCTGAGGATCTTTATCCTTTATCCACACTGAAGGACTCCCCTAACCTTCAACCTCAGCTTTAGACGGGAGAAGCTTTTCCAATGACTACGCCACAACACAATCTGGCCGTCATCAAAGTGGTCGGCATCGGTGGCGGTGGGACCAACGCCATCAAGCGCATGATCGGCGAAGGAATGACCGGCGTCGATTTCATTGCCCTGAATACCGATGAACAAGACCTCCTTGATTGCGATGCCCCCACCAAACTCGATATCGGGCAATCCACCACACGTGGCCTTGGCGCTGGTGCCGACCCCGCAGTGGGGGAGCGTGCTGCCCGCGACAACTCGCAGGACATTGAGGATGTCCTGACGGGTGCCGACATGGTCTTCGTGACCGCCGGTGAGGGCGGCGGCACAGGTACCGGAGGTGCCCCCATCGTCGCGGGCATCGCCCGCGACCTCGGGGCACTGACCGTTGCCGTGGTGACTAAGCCCTTCTCCTTCGAAGGGAAGCGGCGTGCAGAAAATGCTGCTAATGGTATTGAAAAGTTGCGCGATGCCTGCGACACCCTCATCACCATTCCCAACGATCGGCTGCTTCAGCAAGAAGACAAGACCATCTCTATCAACGACGCCTTCTCCAAGGCGGATGAGGTGCTCTTCAATGGTGTACAGGGCATCACCGACCTGATCTCCACACCGGGCCTCATTAACGTCGACTTCGCTGACGTGAAATCTGTTCTGGCAGACTCCGGTGCCGCACTCATGGGTATCGGCCGCGCATCCGGCAACGATCGCGCTAGTAAGGCCACGGACGCCGCTATCAACTCGCCGCTGTTGGAATACAGCATGGAAGGCGCCAAAGGTGTCCTGCTGTCCATCGCCGGTGGATCTGACCTGGGTCTCTTCGAAGCAAACGAAGCTGCCAGCATTGTCCGTGAAAAAGCACACCCGGATGCCAACATCATCTTCGGTACTGTCATCGATGACTCGCTAGGTGATGAGGTTCGCGTCACCGTTGTGGCAGCTGGATTCGAGGGTGGGGAACCGCCCGCCCGTGTCTTCGACAATGGAACTGCCAAGGACGAGGAAAGCTTTGAGGAGGCCGCTGAGAAGAGCTCCGGAATGAGCATCCGTCAGCGCGCCACCCGGGTCTCCGACGAAGACGACATCGATATCCCGCCCTTCATGAGGTAACGGACGGTTCTGCTGTTTCTGGTGAACGTGTCATGACTGCGCCTTCTACCCCCACACAGACTGCCAATAGGCTTTCACAGCCAGGCAATCTGCAGGTAAGGCGTGTCATCACCACCCGAGCTGGCGGTTATTCCACCGGCCGCTACCACGGATTGAACCTTTCCCTGGATGTGGGAGATAACCCCGTCACCGTCACCCGCAACAGGGAAAGGCTCGCCGAGAAACTCCAGCTCCCACTCGACCGTTTTGTCTATATGGAACAACTCCAAAGCCCCCATGTCAGCGTTGTCGAGGCAACCGCGGACAGTCGTTTCCCCGACCCTATCCCGGCCACCGATGCGCTCGTCACTACCGCACCTAACCTTGCTCTTGTCGTACTGACGTCGGACGCTGTCCCCGTGCTGTTAGGAGACGATGAAGCGGGTGTGATCGCCGCTCTCAATGGTTCGGCACTAGGAGTTCGAGCAGGGCTTGTTACCGCTACCCTGGACGCCATGCGTGAGTTGGGGGCTGATCCTCACCGCATGCATGCGCTTCTTGGTCCCTCCGCCACCGGCCGCAAGATGGCTGTCTCAGAGGCAATGGCGGAAGATATGGAAGCCCACGTTCCGCACACTCGCGCTCGGACAGCTACTGGACAGCCTTCTTTAGATCTGCGGCGCGGCATTGCCCACCAGCTCGTTGCAGGAGGGCTCGCAGGTGTCACCGTCGATCCGCGTTGCACGATTGAAGACCTCGCCTTCTTCAGTACCTATCGGGAACACAAGACGGGGTGCCAAGCCGGCGTCATTTGGAGGAGCAGTACCAATGACTGACAACACCATTGCATCCCGCTATCAGGCGACTCTCGACCGCATCGCAGAGGCCTGCCAGCGTGCAGGACGATCCCGTGAGGATGTCACCCTCATGGTCGTCACCAAGTTCCATCCGCTCGACGACGTCCTTGAGCTGGTTCGTCTTGGCGTTCGAACCTTTGGCGAAAACCGCGAACAGGAGGCTCGGCAAAAAGCACACGACTTGCTTGAACATGATGCGGTCGAGCATGTTCTCGCCGGAACACCCGCGGAGTGGTCCATGATTGGGCAACTGCAACGCAATAAGTGCAATGCAGTCGCCCGGTGGGCACACAGTGTCCATTCTGTTGATTCCGTACCTCTGGTCAAAGGCCTTGAGCGGGGGATGCAACGAGCTCTCGACGATGGCTCCCGGGAGAATTCACAACTGGGTGTGTATCTACAGGTCAGTTTGGATGGAGATACTGCGCGTGGTGGAGCATTGGAGAGTGACATCCCAGAACTTGCTGATCTTGTCGACGACTCCGACCATCTCGTTCTACGCGGGCTAATGTCAGTACCGCCGTTGGATGCAGACCCCAGTGCTGCCTTTGCGCATCTCTACGATCTCAGTCAGCAGCTACGCACCAACCATCCGCATGCCACAAAGATTTCTGCTGGTATGACGGGGGATATGGAGCAGGCCATCGCCCACGGTTCGACCTGTGTTCGAGTCGGAACGGCCATCCTTGGCCCACGTCCCACCCACTAATCCTGCTTGCCCCACGGGCAAGCGTACAGAGACCCATCATCCATAATCCAAGATACGGAGGCACCAATGGGCTTTATCCAAAACGCGAAGGAGTTCTTCGGCATGGCATCGCCCGCCGAACAACCTGACTATGTCGAAGACTATGTAGAGTCTGATGACTATGACGACAAGTACGGTGACGGCTACGGTTACGGCGACTCCTACCAGGACGACTACGCCGCCCCGACGCGTGCAGGCAGCACCCCGCTTCCTCCGCTTGACCGCAGTCGCTATGGTGGGTCGCGTCAGGCTGATGCGCGCCCCTATACACCTGAACGCCATTCAGCACAGATCACCACAGTAAGCCCCAAGAGCTACGCGGAAGCGGAGCTCATCGGCCAGCGTTTCCGTGATGGTAACCCGGTGGTGATGGACCTGTCGAAGCTGGATAGTGACCTTGGCCAGCGGCTCGTTGATTTCGCTTCGGGTTTAGTGTTTGCGCTGAATGGTTCGGTTGAACGTATCGCTAAGAAGGTTTTCTTGCTGTCCCCGGCAGAAACTGTCATCGATGACGGAGAACGACGCCGACTAGAACGGGATTACGAAGCGTAACGCACCTCGGGTTCCGACAGTCAGGCGGTTCAGAGTGGGCTGTTGCACGCTTCTATCCAGCGCTGATATCGGCGAAAGAGGAAGAATCTCGGTAAGGTGAATCTGTGACTGTCTTTGCAACTGTGGTGTACTACCTGCTGCGCATTCTGTGGCTTTTGCTCATTGTGCGGATCACGGTAGAGATGATCCACTCCTTCGGACGATCGTGGTCTCCGGGGCCGAAATTGGCAGCCGTCTTGGAGGTTGTTTTTCGGGCCACCGATTGGTGCCTTGTCCCCATCCGGAAGGTGTTGCGTCCGGTGGGAATTGGGGGAGTAGGGCTGGATTTCTCTCCCATTATCGTATTCCTCGTTGTCAGTGTCCTGGTGTCTCTTACTGTCAACCTGGGTGCAACACCAGTGACTCTGGGAAGCCTATTTTCATAACTGAACTGGGCTTTCCTCCAGATTCCTAGGTGAAGAAGTCGTTTCAGAACTAGGAGTCAAAAGGAAAAGTCCGCTAGGCTTTTCAATGGACTGCAGTTTTTTCATAAAGAACGCTGCCGTTATGGCAGTATTATGTGTGTAAACTCATGTGACTCGTGAGAAAAAGAGAGGGAGAGTTCCCATGCCTACGCTGACCCCAGCAGACGTACACAATGTAGGGTTTAGCCGTCCGCCCATCGGCAAGCGCGGCTACAACGAGGATGAGGTCGACCAGTTCCTCGACCTCATCGAGGTTGAACTGAGTCGGCTCATCGAAGAGAACTCGGACCTGCAGCAGCGCGTTTCTGAACTGACCACCGAGCTTGATGAGGCGCAGAATTCCGTCGCTGCCGCACAGCAGGAAATCGATGCTGCCCGGAGTGATGCCGACGCTGCCCGTAGCGACGCAGAGGCTGCTCGTGCCGCCACCGCTAAGGCTCCCGCCGCTGCTCCCGCCCCCGCCCCAGCTCCTGCCGCCTCCTCCGTCCCGGGCGACGCCGAAACCAACCTCAAGGCTGCCCACATCCTTGGCATGGCCCAGGAAATGGCAGACCGTCTTACTGGCGATGCCCGCCGCGAAGCCGACGAGATGCTCTCCTCCGCACGTTCCGAGGCTGACCGTATGGTAACGGAGGCCAATGACACTGCTGACCGCCGGATGAATGAGACCGAAGCCGCCATTGCCCACATGGAAGCTGAGGCCGAACGCAAGCACACTGAAGTGATGGCGACCATCAACCAGCAGCGCTCCGTCCTGGAAGGCCGTATCGACCAGCTGCGTACCTTCGAGCGTCAGTACCGCGCTCGCCTGCAAGACCTCCTTGAAGGCCAGTTGGCAGATCTGCGCGGATCCAACATCGGAGACAGCTTCTCCAATAGCTAAATCTTCTCTCACTTCGAGAAACCGAGTCACACATTGGGTGACAGTAGGGTGGCAGTAGCGCCACCCTACTGTTGCTGCACTTCTGAGCTCCCGCCTGTCCCGTGGCGGGGGCTCGCTGTTAGTGAGAACCTGCCTACTTCCTCCAACTAGCCCGCCTCTCGCATAACTACCTGGGGTAGGATCGAAGTGTCGACACGTCGGCCATATACCAAGGAATGTTATGCTCATCCTCGCTCTCGTCTGTACTGTCATCGGACTCGCACTTCTGGTTGCTGCCCTTACCACCGGTATTCTCCCCCTTGCCTGGGCTTGTATCGGTGTCTGCGTTCTTGGCTTCATCTTCCTTATCGTGGACATCGTCAAGAATCGGAAGAAGAAGGCGGATGACGAAGCCGCGGCGCTCGTCGATGGGGTAGCAGCAGATGATCGGGCTGTCGAAACAGACGTACCTGCCCCCGATGTCGTTGAGGTCAACGCCGACAACTAGGCGTTGCTCGCTCGGACTGCAGCCTCTTTAAACCCCGCATACACTGTGCGGGGTTTTGTGTGTTTACAAGTTACTCATTGTTCACCCAGTGGGTAGGGGATTTCTCATAGCTCTTATTGGGAGTTTCGCAAGGGAAAACGTAGAATGAAGACCTGGCAGTGATCCGGCCATCACCGGGGAGTCTCCGGAAGAACAGCGTCTAGCCCAGTAGAACCGGACGGGAGAGCCCGACATAGCTCCAACGAAGCGGGTTGTGGATGAGCTACAACCAAGCGGGGTGGTACCGCGGAGCCTACAGCCTCGTCCCCGTGTCCCGGACACATTTAGCTAGACACGAGGAGTAGCTCCGTCGATGAGTACTGATTCTCAGAAAACCACGACCGGCGTAGGCGCCGCCTATCCCAAAGTCGATATGACCCAGGGTCGAGGCACCTCCAGCCCCTCCTTCCCGGAACTCGAGCAGCAGGTTCTGAAGTACTGGGAAGACAACAACACCTTCAAAACCTCCATCGCACAGCGTGAAGGTGCCGAAGAATATGTCTTCTACGATGGTCCTCCCTTCGCTAACGGCCTTCCGCACTACGGCCATCTCCTCACCGGCTACGTAAAAGACATCGTGCCCCGTTTCCGCACCATGGCTGGCTACAAAGTGGACCGTCGTTTCGGCTGGGACACCCATGGGCTGCCCGCCGAGCTGGAAGCGGAAAAGCAGCTGGGAATCAAGAATCGCGCCGAGATCGACGACATGGGGCTTGCCGAGTTCAACGCCTACTGCAAGAAGTCCGTTCTGCAATACACCCAAGAATGGAAAGACTACGTCACACGCCAAGGACGCTGGGTCGATTTCGAGAACGACTATAAGACCCTTGACCTCGGCTACATGGAGTCCGTCCTGTGGGCATTCAAGACCCTTTACGATAAGGGACTCATTTACAAGGGCTTCCGAGTGCTGCCCTACTCATGGGCAGAGCACACTCCGCTCTCCAACCAGGAAACCCACCTGGATGACGCCTACAAGATGCGTCAAGATCCGGCTATCACGATCACCATGCCGCTGTGTGTCCCAGCGGACCATGAACTCGCCGGAACCCCCTTTAACGGTGCGGCAGCCATCATTTGGACCACCACTCCCTGGACCCTGCCCTCCAACCTCGCAATTGCTGTGCACCCCAACGAATCCTATGTAGTGGTAGAGGTAGCGGGGGAGAAGGCCCCCGCGGCTCTAGCTGGGATGCGCGTCGTCCTCGCCGAAGCTCGGCTGTCTGCCTACGCCCGCGAACTCGGCAAAAAGCCGGAGGTGCTGGCACGGGTGACAGGCCGCGAGCTTGCCGGTCTGCACTACACTCCTGCCTTCGACTGCTTTGCCGACAATGAGAATTCGTTCCAGATCCTCCCGGCTGACTATGTGACCATGGATTCCGGTACGGGTGTCGTCCACCAAGCTCCCGCCTTCGGTGAAGACGATATGGCCACCTGCAACGCTTTCGGCATCTCCCCGGTGATACCCGTTGATATGGACGGTAAGTTCACCGCTGACGTGCCGGACTATGAAGGGCTGCTGGTCTTCGATGCTAACCCGCGGGTCATCAAGGATCTGAAAGCTGCTGGCCGGCTATTCCGGCAGGAAACCATCGACCATTCCTACCCACACTCGTGGCGCTCAGGTGAACCCCTCATCTACATGGCACTACCCAGCTGGTTCGTTGCCGTTACCAAGTTCCGGGAGCGCATGGTTGAACTTAACCATGCGGAGATCAACTGGATCCCCAGCCATATTCGTGACGGGCAGTTCGGTAAGTGGCTCTCCAATGCCCGCGACTGGAACATCAGCCGTAACCGCTACTGGGGTGCACCAATCCCTGTGTGGGAATCAGATGACCCTCGCTATCCTCGTACGGATGTCTACGGCTCTCTCGACGAGATCGAGCGGGACTTTGGTGTCCGCCCCACCAACCTCCACCGCCCCGAAATCGACCAGCTGGTTCGCCCCAACCCGGATGACCCCACTGGTCAATCCATGATGCGTCGCGTTCCTGAGGTTCTCGACTGCTGGTTTGAATCCGGTTCCATGCCGTACGCACAGGTACACTACCCCTTCGAGAACAAAGAGTGGTTCGAGTCCCACTACCCGGGCGATTTCATCGTCGAGTACATTGGTCAGACGCGTGGCTGGTTCTACACGCTGCATGTTCTCGCTACCGCTCTCTTTGACAATCCCTCGTTCAAGACTGTGGTCGCCCATGGCATCGTCCTCGGCAATGACGGCCTCAAAATGTCCAAGTCGAAGGGGAACTACCCTAACGTTAACGAAGTGTTCGACCGCGATGGGTCTGACGCTATGCGCTGGTTCCTTATGTCCTCCCCAATTCTGCGTGGTGGCAACCTCATAGTGACCGAGCAAGGCATTCGTGACGGGGTTCGGCAGGCGCTGCTCCCGCTGTGGAACGCCTACAGTTTCTTCCAGATGTATGCTTCCGAAGAGGCTACTTTCCGTACTGACAGCAGCAATATGCTGGACCGCTACATTCTTGCGAAGCTGGCGGAGACCCGGGACACCCTCACTGAGCAGATGATGAATACGGACATCGCCAACGCGTGTGAGACCCTTCGCCTCTTCATTGATGCACTCACCAACTGGTATGTGCGTCGTTCCCGCACTCGCTTCTGGGAGGGGGAACAGTCTAGCCAGGATACCAAGCACGCGTTCGATACTCTCTACACTGTGCTCGAGGTAACGTGCCGTCTGGCTGCACCGCTGCTGCCGTTTGCTACGGAAGTCATGTGGCGTGGTCTCACCGGTGGCGAGTCAGTGCACCTCACCGACTGGCCGAAGGCAGATCTACTACCGCACGATGCAGAGCTGGTGGACGCCATGGATCGTGTGCGTCTGGTGTGCTCAACGATTTCCTCTATTCGTAAGGCCCATAAACTCCGTGTGCGCCTCCCGCTGCTGTCTGCCACCGTGGCGATCCCGCATGTGGACGCGCTAGCCCCGTTCACGGACATCATTGCCGAGGAAATGAACCTGCGTGAGGTGAAACTTAGTGAGGATGTCGCCGCCTATGGCGAATTCCAGCTGCAGGTCAATGCAAAAGTGGCTGCACCGCGACTGCGTGGAGATGTACAGAAGGCCATTAAAGCGGCGAAAACTGGGGATTACCAGGTGCACGCTGATGGCACCGCTACTGTTGGCGGCGTCGAACTCTTTGACACCGAGTACACCCAACGTCTCGTCGCACAGGATCCCGAGTCTACGGCAGCCCTGCCCGGTGGTGCAGGACTCGTCATCCTCGATATGACACTCAATGATGACCTCGAGTCCGAAGGCTGGGCCAAGGACCGAATCCGTGAGATCCAGGATGGTCGACGTGCAGCTGGCCTCGACATCTCTGACCGCATCAGCCTGACTCTGGGAGTCCCCAGTGAACTACAGGCATGGGCAGAGCGACACCGTGACCTCATCGCCGGTGAAGTACTCGCCACAGAGCTGACGCTCACCAGCCCAGACAAGGGTGGAGAACTTGACCTGGGTGATGGCGTGACTGGTGCTCTGCACAAGGTCGCCGACTAGCCAGAAGTCCCTCCGTCGACATATCAAAGGGCCCCTCCCGGCGCTCCATGAGCAGGGGAGGGGCCCTTTGTGTCCCATCACTAGCCAGGTGAAACCTGGGTGGTTGACACTAACGGCCCATCAGAGACACGTTTTCGCCATTCTTAGCCAGCGTTTGGCGAATGACCAGAGCAGACACCAGCATGGTGATGCCCAGCGCAATTGCCAGTACTCCCAGGGCCCAGGCAATGCCGATGAGGGACGTGAAGGGCGAGATGAGGAGCAGCAGACCGATGATGATCTGGGCAATACCGCTGACAATCACCGGCCAGCCCACACCAGCGACGGCAGAGATGCTGCCAGCACCAATGTTGCCAATTCCGGAAATTAGTGCGACCAGACCAAAGATGAGAGCCAGTACCACGCTGAACGTGTCGGGGTTCACCGCTGCAGCGATACCGATGACAAGGCCAACTACGCCAAAGAACACGCCAACACCCCAGACGGGGGACACGCCCTTCGTTGCGAAGGACAAGGCGATAATAGCGAGCGCGCCGATGATAATGCCGACGGCACAAATGATGGTGACCACCTTCACGGTGCCACCCGGCCACGCCACGGCGACAATACCGATAAGGAGGGCAAGCACGCCCACAACGAGCCATGCACGCCAGAGAGCACGGGCCGCCTTTTCAATGAATTCCATTTTTTCTCCAAGCTAGGGCGACTGAGGGGATAGAAAGAGCGCCCACTATCTTCACTTTCCAGCATAACGGCAGGTTGGTGTAATTTCCGGAAATGCCTGGGGCGACCTCCGCTTCTCTCTGACAGCTGCCAATGCCTTAGACTGGCAGCGTGAGCAGCGCATATCCTTTGACCGACCATGATCTGGCCAACCGCCAGTATCGGTGGGTACTGCACTGTGATATGGATGCCTTCTTCAGCTCTGTCGAGCAGCTCACCCGCCCGACGCTGCGAGGACGCCCCGTGTTGGTCGGGGGACGGTCGGGGCGAGGTGTCGTCGCGGGAGCCTCCTATGAAGCGCGAGCTCTAGGTTGTCATTCTGCAATGCCCATGCACCAGGCGGCCCGGCTGATCGAACCGCGGGGCGTCGTCGTCCGCACGCGTGGTGAGGTGTACCGCACTGTTAGCCGCCGTATCTTCCGACTCCTGCAAAACTACGTGCCAGTGATTGAGCAGCTGTCTGTCGACGAGGCCTTTCTCGAACCGGCAGAGCTACGCGATTGTACGGGCTACGAGGTGCTGGAGTATTGCGAGATGCTCCGGAAGATCGTGCGCGAAGAGATCGGACTGAGCCTCTCATTTGGCGCCGGGGTGGGGAAGCAGTACGCAAAAATCGGATCTGGGATGGCAAAACCAGATGGTGTTCAGCTCATCCCCGCATCTCGCATGCACCAGATCCTCCGTCCCCTCTCCGTCCGTGCGTTATGGGGAGTGGGACCTGTCAGTGAAGCGAAGCTCCGACACGAGGACATCCTCACCATCGGGGATCTTGCTGACCTCCCGGAACGGGATGTCACTGCTCTCCTCGGTTCAGCAGTAGGGCGCCAACTACAGGCATTAGCGCGCGGGTTCGACGACCGTCCTGTCCACGAGCGTGCCATCGCCAAGCAAATCAGTTCAGAATCCACTTACCGCACCGACATCACAGACAAAGCCGGGATTATGGCAGCAATTGACGATAACGGGGATGATGCCCACCGCCGTCTCCTCCACGATGGACGGGCCGCGCGAACCGTGACCGTCAAACAAAAACTCGTCAACATGACCATTGTCTCCCGCTCCGCCACCTTGCCCTACGCCACCACCGATCTGCGAACTCTCCTAACACTCGCCCACCGCCTTGCCCTAGACCCACAGCAGGTGGGGGCTTGCCGATTGGTAGGGGTCAGCCTTTCTGGGCTCACCAGCATTCAACAGGAATCCCTGTTTCCCGAACTTGACTGGGAAGTTCGGATCGAGGAAGAACGGGATGACGGCGCACTAGCCTCCTCCGCTTTCCTCCCTGGTTCCACGGGGCAAGGCGTGTATGGGTCAGAACGCACCCTTCTCCATATGCCAGCCCGTCCCCGTTGGTCTGCCGGAATGGATGTTCTCCACCCTGAATACGGGTTCGGATGGGTACAGGGGGCTGGGCAAGGAAAAGTGACGGTCCGATTTGAGACGCGCACCACCGGTCCAGGCCGCTCCCGTACGTTCGCGGAAGAAACCGTCGACCTCACCCCTGCCGACCCACTCCTGTGCCTCGACTGGCCAGAGGAGGAACTCTACCGGCGTACCGAAGAGTGACCATTCGCACACTGTGCTGCCGCACGGAACACCTGCTCAATCTCCGCAGCCGCATAGCCTGCCTGCAGTAGTGCAAGCACCACCATTCTGCACTGTGGCGCCCGCAAGTAAGGGCAAAGGGGAATACCCGCGGCAGCGAGCTCGGCACCTCCACCGGGACAGCCATACACAGCCTGCACCGTTCCCAACGGAACACGTGTGGTCACCACCACTGCCACCTCAGGATGGGCAGCCCGCAGTTGGCATAAGGTCCGGGCTGCCGCAACCGGCAGATTACCGCTACCCAATGCTTCCACGACGACCGCCCGAACAGGATTATCGGGTGAAGGAGTAGCCGCACAGCGCAGCAGAGAACCGTCATCCCCAAAATCACTCGTCACAATCCGTACCAGCGGAGTGTCGGGAGCCAAAAGAGGCGTAGGGCGGAGAGGTAGTGTCACCGTAGGCAGGACTGGAATCCGCAAGCCAAGCCCGGGGCTCACACTGGCAAAAGCCTCCTGTTGGTCGGTAGCTATTTTCACAACACCCCATGCGGGCAAGACACGGCCAGCAAAGACAACATGAACTGCGGCCGCACTATCGTCTTGCAGCACAAAGTGGAGCGCGTCTGCCAAGTTCTTCGGTCCATCCGGGTGTGCGCTATCGGCGGCGAACGACGCCCCTGTCACAGCGAGTGGACACTGGTAGTCGGCGAGTGGACACACCATCTGCAACCACAGGGCTATGGACTCCAGCGTGTCGGTTCCGTGCACCACCACAATGCCGCTAGCCCCGTCACGCAGAGCCGCAAGCACAGCAGCCGTCACTGCATCGACATCAGCAGGCTGCAGCTGTGAGGAATCTTTCTGATAGACATCGACCACCTCCACCACGGCTTCACTCAACGCGCGGACAGCAGGGTGATCGACGGGCAGCGCACGTAGCAGCTCGCTGCCCCCTAAGGCAGGCCGAACCGCACTGGACGTGCCGTCAGAGAGAGTGACAGATGTTGTACTAGATATGGTGCCACCCGTCGTTAGCACCACAATGCGCGGAGTACTCACTCTTTAAGAGTGTGGGTTTTACACGGAAAGGTCAATAGCGACCTGCCGAGCAAGGAAATACAGGGCCAAGCGGAGAGCGCGCCGAAAAACGAGTAATGTGACTGTAGAACATTACTTTGGACCATAGTGGGAGCCTCATGACTGCACGACGCATCGGCGCGGCCCTCATCGCCGTCACTGCGGCGGTGTCGTTAACCGCGTGCACCACCTCCGTACCGCCCGAGGTGCAAGCGAGCCGTAGCGCTGCCATGAGCTCTCTCAAACGCCCCGCTGTCCCCGAACCCACCCTCAAACAGCTGCAAGGTCTTCTAGACCGAGCACTCGACCCCAAAGTCCCTGTCGATGAGAAACTCGACACGGTGCAAGGTGCAGAAAAATCTCCGGAGCTTTACGAAAAGATCACCCAGGCGAAGCAAGAATCGAAAGCGACTATTACGTTGTCTGGCCAGATTATCCCGGTCGACCCCACCACCCGCACTGTGCATGTGGAAATGGCTATCCCCGGTCAACCTGCCCAGGGGAGCGAGGTAAAGTTCGTCTACGACAAGAAGAAGTGGAAGGTCTCCAAGTCTTACGTCTGCAACACCATCTCGCTCCTCATGCCGGATAGTGTTCCCGCAGTCTGCTCTACATAATGCCACCTGTCCCCACCACCACTCTCACCTCAGGAGAATGTGCCAAGAGTGTCCACCTCACAGAAGAAGCAGCCGCTCCCACCCCTGCCTGCTGATGTCATTGCGCGCCGGGCTGCAGCGAAACGGCGCAGCCTCTTCTTCGCCCTCGCTGGCATTATCCTGGTGGCCGACTACCTGACGAAAGCATGGGTTGTTGCGACCATCCCAGTGGGAGAAACCCACGCCTCATGGGGCATCCTGCGCATCACTCATGTGCTTAACTCTGGTGCAGCTTTCGGCCTAGGAGATAAATTCACGGTAGCCATCACGATCATCAGTATGATGATCATTTCCGCAGTTGCCTCCGCACTCTGGCGTTCTACCAATTCCGCCTGGGCAGCTGGACTCGCCCTCATCCTGGGAGGCGCTTTCGGAAACCTCTACGATCGTCTCTTCCGCCCGCCCGCCCCACTCTCCGGGCATGTCGTAGATTTCATTTCCGTAGGAAAGTTCCCCGTCTTCAATATTGCCGACAGTGCCGTCACCATTGGGGTGATTATTGTCGTGATCTGCATTATCGCGGGGAAGAAGCTTACTGGTGTGCCCCGTCAAAACGACTCAACAGCCGATAACGCACAGGTGTCCCGGGCATGAGTGACTACCGTGCAATGCCAGTACCTAACGGCCTCGTTGGGCTGCGTACTGATGTCGCACTTTCCCGCATCTTGGGTGTCTCGCGTAGTGCAGCTGCTGTACTCGCTGAAGAAGGGAACGTCACCCTCGACGGGAGCACAATTGGAAAGTCTTTCAAAATGGTGGAAGGCTTCCTCGAGGTCACGCTGCCGGACCCTCCTCAACCCCTCACTGTGGTCGCCGAACCCGTCCCCGGTATGCACGTGCTGTATGCCGACGACGATATTGTCGTCGTGGACAAGCCCGCGGGCGTCGCCGCACACCCCTCCGTGGGGTGGAGCGGACCGACCGTCATTGGTGGATTGGCAGCAGCAGGGTATCGTGTGACAACCTCCGGTCCGCCGGAGCGAAAAGGGATCGTCCACCGTCTGGATGCTGGAACCTCCGGCACAATGGTAGTGGCGACCTCAGAGCACGCCTACACCGTCCTCAAACAAGCGTTTCGCGATCGAACAGTAGAAAAAACCTACCATGCCATCGTGCAGGGCTACCCGGATCCGCTCTCTGGTACTATCGACGCTCCAATTGGCCGACACAGCGGAAACGATTGGCGTTTCTGTGTACGCTCCGACGGCAAACCATCCATTACACACTATGACACGCTGGAAGTGTTCCGCCGGGCGACCCTCCTCGACATTCATTTGGAAACGGGGCGTACTCACCAAATCCGCGTCCACTTCTCGGCACTGCACCACCCCTGTGTGGGTGACCCTACCTATGGGGCTGACCCGACACTTTCCGCAAAACTCGGGTTAGAGCGACAATGGTTGCACGCCAAGAAATTGGGGTTCACTCATCCGGCAGATGGCCGATGGGTCGAGTTTGAGAGTGACTACCCTGAGGATCTCGCCACCGCACTCGACATCCTCCGTGCCGAGAGCTAACTGCCGACCTGATTTGTCGGACGCTGGTGATGCTGCGACGGTCTACTAGACTTAGCTACGGACGGGCGCAACAGCACCTCTGAGATCGCTAAGTAGTCCCAGAAAACAGCCACATTTTTCCAAAAGTGCAGGCCAGAGCATTAAAATGAGGTATCTAGGTAGGAGAGGAGATGGCAGTGGGCAACTCGTCATTCGTCCATCTCCATAACCACACCGAATTCTCCATGCTCGACGGTATGGCCAAGATCGACAAGCTCATGGCGGAGTGCAATCGTCTCGGTATGCCGGCAGTGGGGATGACTGACCACGGCAACATGTACGGTGCCTCCGACTTCTATAAAGCTGCCACCGCCGCGGGCGTAAAACCCATTATTGGCATCGAAGCCTATGTCGCACCGGGCTCCCGCTTCGACAAGACCCGTCAACGATGGGGCGATCCCTCCCAACGTGGCGACGATGTGTCAGGCTCAGGCGCGTATACGCATATGACATTGTGGGCAGAAAATGAGGAGGGTCTGCGGAACCTCTTCCGTCTTTCGTCCCTCGCCTCCTATGAAGGGCAGCTCGGCAAATGGCCCCGTATGGACGCGGAGCTCATTGCCCAATATGCGAGTGGCATCATCGCGTCTTCCGGCTGCCCCTCTGGGGAAATCCAAACTCGGTTACGGCTGGGACAGGTGAAGGAAGCCTACGAGTCAGCAGAAAAATGGCAGAGTATCTTCAGGAAGGAGAATTTCCTCCTCGAATTAATGGACCACGGGATCGACATTGAGCGCAGGGTCCGTGAAGACCTCCTCAAGCTTGGCCACGACATGGGCATGCGTCCGGTCATCACCAACGACTGCCATTACGTCACCCAAGATCAAGCCCGGGCACACGAAGCCATGCTCTGTGTACAGACGGGAAAGACGCTCTCGGACCCCACCCGCTTCAAGTTCGATGGAGACGGCTACTACCTTATTCCGCCTGAAGAAATTCGGGCACGCTGGGATAAAGAAGTGCCGGGGGCCTGTGATACCACCCTGTGGATCACCGACCGTGTCGGAGACTACTCGAACGTGTGGAAATACCACAACCGGATGCCGAACTTTGATACGCCGCCAGGACACGATGCGGAGTCCTGGCTCCGCCACGAAGTTCATCGAGGACTCGAGTGGCGTTTCCCCAACGGAGTTGCGCAAGAATACATCGAACGCGCCAATTACGAGATTGATGTCATTATCCAGAAGGGTTACCCCACCTACTTCCTGGTGGTGGCGGACCTCGTCAACCATGCGCGCGAACTCGGTATTAAAGTTGGGCCAGGCCGTGGTTCGGCAGCTGGTGCACTGATTGCCTACGCCCTGGGTATTACCAATATTGACCCAGTCGAGCACGGTTTGCTCTTTGAACGCTTTCTCAACCCCGAGCGTCCGTCCGCACCCGATATCGATATGGACTTCGATGACCGGCGGCGCGGCGAGATGATTCGCTACGCTTCTGACCGGTGGGGAGCAGACAAAGTTGCCCAAGTTATCACCTTTGGCACCATTAAAACGAAGGCAGCCATTAAAGATTCCGCCCGCGTGCAGTTCGGACAGCCCGGCTACGCTATCGCTGACCGGATGACGAAGGCCCTGCCGCCGGCACAAGGCGCTAAAGATATTCCACTCTCCGGCATTATGGATCCGGAGCACCCTCGCTATGGGGAAGCTGCAGAGATCCGTACCCTCATCGAAACAGACCCTGACGTTCGCCGCATCTATGAGACTGCCCGGGGACTGGAGGGGATGGTACGGCAGGCAGGTGTGCATGCCTGCGCCGTCATTATGTCCAGTGAGCCGCTCCTCGACTGTATCCCGATGTGGAAGCGATCCCAGGACGGTGCTCTCATCACCGGGTGGGATTACCCCTCGTGCGAAGCCATCGGGCTGTTGAAGATGGATTTCCTGGGGCTCCGCAACCTCACCGTCATTGGGGACGCCCTGGAGAATATTAAGCGGAATCGCAACGGGGAAGAGGTCGATCTCGATCGACTCGAACTCACCGACGAGAAATCTTATGAGCTGCTCCGTCGTGGCGACACCCTTGGGGTCTTCCAACTCGACGGTGGCGGGATGCGGGAACTGCTCAAAAAGATGGAGCCCACCGGGTTCAACGACATTGTGGCATCGCTGGCCCTCTATCGTCCTGGCCCTATGGGAGTGGGCGCCCACTGGGCCTACGCAGATCGCAAGAATGGGCGTACACCCGTTGAGCCCATCCACCCTGAACTCGATGAGCCGCTGAGAGATATCCTGGCGGAAACCTACGGTCTCATTGTCTACCAAGAGCAGATCATGCAGATCGCTCAAAAGGTCGCAGGCTACTCACTTGGCCAAGCAGACCTTCTCCGGCGTGCCATGGGTAAAAAGAAGCCGGAAGTGCTGGCAAAAGAATTTGATAACTTCCAGGCTGGTATGCGGGAGAGGAAGTACTCCGATGAGGCCATCAAGGTCCTCTGGGAAACCATTCTTCCATTCGCAGGTTATGCGTTTAACAAGTCGCACGCAGCCGGCTATGGGCTAGTGAGCTACTGGACGGCCTATCTGAAAGCCAACTATCCGGCCGAGTATATGGCTGCGCTCTTGACCTCTGTTGGCGATGACAAAGATAAGACTGCACTCTATCTGTCTGACTGCCGTCGCATGGGCATTCGCGTACTACAACCCGACGTGAACGAATCAATCTGGAACTTTGCCCCGGTAGACCAGGATATTCGCTTCGGTCTTGGTGCTGTTCGCAACGTAGGGGAGCAGGCGGTGGAGGAAATCGTCGAAGCCCGGCAGGAACGCGGAGAATTTACCAGCTTTACTGATTATCTCAACAAGATAGGTCAAACTGCCTGTACCAAGAAAGTGACTGAGTCCCTCATCAAGGCAGGTGCCTTCGATTCGCTCGGGCATTCCCGTAAGGGCCTCTATCTGGTGCACTCTGATGCTATCGATTCGGTTGTTGGGACGAAGAAAGCTGCAGCCGCGGGCCAATTTGATCTTTTTGCCGGCTTTGGGGCCGATGCTAGCGATGACTCTACCAGTGCGTTTGAAGTGCATGTTCCTGACGATGAATGGGATAAGAAGCATCGACTCACACTTGAACGGGAAATGCTGGGCCTGTATGTGTCCGGCCACCCGCTGGATGGTCTAGAACTTGCCCTGCATGAGCGGACTGACACCTCCATTGCGACCATATTGGAGGGTGAACTGCCGAACGGTAAATCGGTGGTGATCGGTGGCATCATCGCCTCGGTGGACCGGCGTGTGAATAAAAAAGGCGAGCCGTGGGCCATCGTCCGCATTGAAGATTTGCAGGGTGGTGTGGAGGTACTCTTCTTCCCGCGTCTGTATCAAAAGATCGGTATGGACATTGTGGAAGATGCGGTGGTAATCGTTACCGCCCATGTGAGCATTCGGGAAGACCGGATGAGTCTTTTCGGCGACGATCTCACCGTCCCAGACCTGGGTGGAGAAGGCGTGGCACCGGTGTTTAATCTGCGCTTGACAACCCAGATGTGCACCCCCGAACTACTCAAACACTTAAAGGACATCCTCGTCCACCATCCGGGACCGTCTCCAGTAATGGTGACATTGGAAGCCGAAGGCAGAGTTCAGCGGTTGGCTCTGTCGAACGCATTGCATGTCCAGATCAGTAGTGAACTCATCTCCGATTTGAAGGCTGTTTTCGGTAGTCACTGCGTTTAGTGCGATAATGGGGTGGTGAACGAAGAACTCTCCAATCCCCAGGTTGTCCTACCTACTGCTGCCGATGTAGAGAAGGCTGCTGAGACCATTGATGGAGTCGTAGAACGTACTCCGTTGCAGTACTCGCCGCGGCTTTCTGAGATTACCGGCGCCAAGGTTTACCTGAAGCGAGAGGATCTTCAAGGCGTTCGTTCCTACAAGATTCGTGGAGCCTACAACGTCATTGCTCAACTCAACGAGGAACAGCGCCAGGCTGGGGTAGTTGCCGCATCTGCTGGTAACCACGCCCAGGGTGTAGCGTACGCGTGCCGGACTCTCGGGGCGAAGGGCCGCATCTATGTTCCTTCCAATACTCCGAAGCAAAAGCGCGATCGCATCATGTACCACGGTGGTGACGCCGTTCAGCTGGTCGTCACAGGAAACTCTTTTGATGACGCAGCCGCTGCCGCCTGGCAGGACGCACAACAGTCCGGTGCCACGTGGGTCGCCCCGTTTGACGATCCCGGCACCATTGCTGGGCAGGGCACCATTGCCCGCGAAGTGGTGGAGCAGCTTGCGGAGCTCGGTGAAGAGCCCAGCATGTTCGTCGTGCCCGTGGGCGGCGGTGGACTTTTCTCCGGTGTCGTTACTTACCTTGCGGAAAAGAGCCCGAAGACGGAAGTCGTGGGCGTCGAGCCTGCTGGTGCTGCCTGCGTCGCGGCTGCGCTGGATATGGGTGGCCCAGTGACGCTCGGGGATACCGATCCTTTCGTTGATGGCGCGGCGGTGAAGCGGTGTGGGGATGTCACCTATGCTGTGCTCAATGGGCATCGGAAGATGATTGACCTCATTAATGTGGCAGAAGGTTCTGTTTGTACGGAAATGCTGGAGCTCTACCAGAATGAGGGCATTATTGCAGAGCCGGCAGGGGCACTTTCTGTTACGGCACTGCATCATTTGCGGTTCGTTCCGGGAAGCTCAGTCGTCTGCATTATCTCTGGAGGTAACAACGATGTTTCTCGCTACAGCGAGATCATCGAACGTTCTCTCGTGGACCAAGGCCTCAAGCATTACTTCCTGGTGAATTTCACTCAGAAACCGGGCCAGTTGCGGAAGTTCCTTGACAGCGTTCTTGGCCCGCATGATGACATCACCCTCTTTGAGTATGTGAAGCGTAATAACCGTGAAACTGGTGCTGCACTGGTGGGCATTCAACTGGGAACAGCCACTGGTCTGCACGCACTGTTGCACCGGATGGAGGAGAGTGGCATTGAGTGTGAACGCCTCCTACCTGGCACTCCGGCCTATGAATACCTGACCTAGCGGCGGGTGGTGGCGATGGCTCTGTCGTATGGGGTGAGCTCTGGCGCTACCATCATGGCGGAGCTGGAGATAAAGCGGTCGCGGTTTCTCTGTTATCTACAGCGAACGGAAACTGAACAAGATGCCCGGGATTTCATTGCGGAGATCCGTCACCTGCATCCTACTGCCCGCCATCACTGTACTGCCTTTCGCATTGAGGAGGGAACAGGGCAGGTGAGGGAGCGCTCCAGTGACGACGGAGAACCTTCCGGTACTGCCGGTGGTCCGATGCTCGCGGTGCTGCAGGGCGAGGAGCTGGTCAATATCTGTGCCGTGGTCGTTCGTTATTTTGGTGGGGTATTGCTAGGCACTGGTGGTCTAGTACGGGCGTATACTGACGCTGTTATCGCAGCGGTAGCAGCTGCACGCACCCATGGACGTTTAGTGTCTCGGTGGCCTGTGGAACTATGGTCTGTAGAAGCACCTATTACTGACGTGGGTCGGTGGGAAGCTGACTTGCGGGCCAAAGGCGTTGACCTCGTGGACGTGACCTATGGGGAGGGGTTGGATGTTGTGTGCCTAGAATCAGGTGAGGTTTCGCGCCGTACGGACCCTTTGGCCGCGGTTCTCGTGGCGGCAGTGGCACAGCATGGGGAGACGGAACTTGTCCGGGAATACATTTCCGCCCTGTCAGCCGGTTCTCGGGAACCGTACCGGACAGGGCGGATAATGCGCGAGTGCCAACAGTAAAGCGGGGAGCTCGCTTCTTTCTCTAGGCGGCGGATAGGGGGGAGACCACTCCTCACTATCACCAGTTAGTCTGTTCTATTGCAGGTAGGGCGGCACGAAGGTGCACTTGATCTGCTTGTAGTTACGACCGGTGAGCATATTTTCCACAACCTGGTAGGTGACCGGGTCGTAGGTCATACCGAAGTGGTCAGTGAGGTCGATGGGGCAGAGGTCCTGGATGATGATGTTGGTGACGCCTGGTTCCTTGATGAGGTCGTGGGTGTAGGGGGTCACAACGTCGTCGAGGTAGGTGGTGATGACGGTGTACTTCACACCGGGCATGGTGATGCCACCTTTTTCGAGTTCCTTGACGAAGTCGGAGCCCATGGTCTGCTGGCCGTCAGCGGACAGGTTGAGCTTGTCGAAGAGCTTCTGCCACTGGTCGTTCAGGCCGGCAGCGTCAATGGCGCGACCAATGCCGTAGAGGGAGGAACCGTGGTTGGAAGCAACCAGCCCGATGGTGTGGCGTACGGTTTTGTCGCCACCGTACCACTTGATGTAGGCGTTAGGGAGAGCTCCGCCGCCCTGGGAGTGGCCAACGAAGTCAACCTTCTTGGCGCCAGTGCGCTTCATGACGTAGTTGACGAAAACGCCGAGGAACTGTGCGGAAGCCTTGATGTCGCCGTTGAAGGGGAATGATTCGTCAATCTTGTTGGGATCGACGAGCGCGCCTGGAATGGCAGGACCCGGGTTGTAGTTGAAGGTGTAGGCGCACAGACCGGCCTTGGTCAGCATCGGGCCGTAGTAGGCCCAAGTGGCGTAGGCATCTTCATTGGTGCCGGGGATGAGGATGATGGGGAGAGCATCCTTGTACTTCGGCTTGCAGGAGAAGTCGTTCACGCCCTTGGGGGCAGTGCCGTTGTGCTCCTTGGAGTACTTCGAGGCGGCGGGGAAGTTGGTCTGGATGGGACCAACACCCTGGTTCGGCATACCCCACTTGTCGGAGGTCTTACTGCGCAGGCCACCGAATTCGTCACGCGGGTAGCCGGGGATGCTGGTGGAGGAAGTAGCAGAATCGTCAGACGCTGCAGTGTTGCTGGCGTGCGCAAAGGCAGGTGAGATGCTGAGTGCCATTGTGGATGCGCAGAGGGCAGCCGTAAAGCGACGACTGAGAGAAGTCATGGGAAAAGCTCCTATGTACAGTGATTGTGGGAGGTAGGAGGGGGATTAGCGTTGTCTAGGAGATGACCAATCCGACTCTGAGAGTCAATCTAGGGCACTCTACAAGGTGCTGCAACGGGGTTGCCTTTCATTGAGTAGCTACTTTCTGTACGTCTCCTTGCTAAATTGCTCTTTGCTCAGTTAAAACCCTATTTCTTCGTCCTGTGTGGTCATTTGACCAGTTGTCAGATGCTGTTAATATGTGAAATAAGTGCGGCGCTACTGGACGAAAAAGTACCAGTAGCGCCGCAGAGCACAATGAGTGGTTAGGGTTCCTGCTCCAGGAGTACGAAGGTGTGCGGGGGGAGGACCAGCAGATTCGTCTCTTTGGTGTCCACTTTGCCCGTCACCAAGCCATCCGCAACGTCATCTGCGGCCAGCGGAATGGACACGGGAAAAGCGTCCGGGTCGCTGTTGACATCTGGTAGTTCAGCTGTCTCTACAGATTCTGCATCTGCCGGATCGCCATCGTCTTCTGCGGGGGCAAAAGTATCAGCAGCGCCATCGTTTTCCGGCTTTTCACCATCCGGCCAGGTACTTTCCATGGACTCGGCAGGCATCTCTCCAGTTGGGCACTCCGGTACTTCTTCTGCAGTGTTCAGAACGAAGTGCCAATCGTTACTGTCCGCCTCGCACAGCTCATCGGGGATGTGGAACGTGCACGGATCGTGTGAGGCGTTGAAAAGCATAAGGAAGGAGGAGTCGCCGTGGAGACCGCCCAAGGGGTTGGGCGTGGCATTGGCGTGTCCATTGAGGAACACCATGATGCTGGCAGCGAAGGCGTTATCCCAATCTGCAGGCTCCATTTCTTTACCATTGGGCGTCATCCAGATAACGTCTGGTAGTCCCTGGCTGGTGTCGTTAAGATGGCTTTCCGTGGGGGAGTCCGCGGGGACGTTCTCGCCCGTAAAGAAGTTGCTCTGTCGGAAGATGGGGTGCTTGTGGCGGAGCTCAATGAGAGCTTGCGTAAAGCTATGTAATCCTGCCCACTGAGGGTCCTTTGCTGCCTCCCAATCCATCCAGGAAATCTCGTTGTCTTGGCAGTAGACGTTATTATTGCCGCCTTGCGTGCGGCCCACTTCGTCACCGTGGAGCAGCATGGGGGTTCCCTGGGAAAGGAAGAGGGTAGCGAGCATGTTGCGCTGCTGGCGAAGGCGTAGTGCTTGGATCTTAGGATCGTCGCTGGGGCCTTCGACTCCACAGTTCCAGTTGCGGTTGTGTGATTCGCCGTCGCGGTTATCTTCGCCGTTGGCTTCATTGTTCTTCTGGTTGTAAGTCACCAGATCGCGCATGGTGAAGCCGTCGTGGGCAGTAATGAAGTTGATGGAGTTGAAGGGGCGGCGGTTGGTGTGAGCGTAGAAATCCGCGGAGCCGGTAAGGCGCCCGGCGAATTCGCCGAGAACATCGGGATTGCCGCACCAGAACTCGCGCATGGTGTCACGGAATTTACCGTTCCATTCGCTCCAGGGGTAGGGGAATCCGCCCACTTGGTATCCGCCGTAGCCGAGATCCCAGGGTTCTGCGATGAGCTTGACCTGCGAGAGTACTGGGTCCTGTTGGACAGCGGAGATGAAATTGCCCCACATGTCCACGGCTTCATCGCCGCGGGTGAGGGTGACGGCAAGGTCAAAGCGGAAGCCGTCGACGTGCATTTCTTCGACCCAGTAGCGAAGGGAATCGAGGACGAGCTGCAGTGTGTAGGGATGACGCATGTTGACGCTATTACCGCAGCCGGTGAAGTCAAAGTAGGAGCTGGGGTCGTCCTTGCTGAGGTGGTAGTAGGCGCGGTTGTCGATGCCTTTGAAGTTGAGCGTGGGGCCTTCAGCAGAGCCTTCCGCGGTGTGGTTGTACACCACGTCGAGAATGACCTCGATGCCGGCTTTATGGAAGGTTTTCACCATTTTCTTGAACTCAGCTACTTGCCCGCCGGGGTTCTTGAGTGAGCTGTAGTCTCGGTGCGGTGCGAAGGAGCCGAAGCTGTTGTAGCCCCAGTAGTTGCGCAGTCCCATCTCGAGGAGGCGTCGATCGTGCAGGAACTGGTGGACGGGGAGCAGCTCGATGGCTGTGATACCCAGTCCTGCGAGGTATTCGAGAACGCTGGGGTGGACCAAGCCGGCGTAGGTGCCTCGGATTTCTTCGGGGACCTCAGGGTTGCGTTGAGTGAGGCCGCGGACGTGCGCTTCGTAGATGACGGTATCTGCCATGGGGTGTCGGAGGCGACGGTCATCTCCCCAATTGAAGAAGTCGGCGACCACGACGGAGGTCATGGAGTAGGGGAGGGAGTCCTCCTCATCGCGAATGTCGGGGTTGCCGATCTGGTAGCCCAGCAGTGCATCGTGTGGTTGGTATTCTCCGTCGAAGGCTTTGGCATAGGGGTCGACAAGGAACTTGCTCGGGTTACAGAGTGCTCCTTGCTGGGGGTCCCAGTCGCCGTCGATGCGGTATCCGTAGCGTTGGCCGGGGGCGATTCCGGCGACGTAGATGTGCCAGATATGTCCATCGGTAGTGGTGATGGGGATCTGGTGTTCTGTGCCGTCGTCATCGATGAGGCAGAGGGTAACACTGTGTGCTGCCGCGCTGTATAGTGCGAAATTTGTCCCTGACCCGTCGTAAAAGGATCCAAGCGGGGTGGGCTTTCCGGGTTTCAGAGAGCCGTTAGCGGGTGCGCTCATGATTGTCTCCTTGGAGGGGGTTACTCCGGGTTGGGGTCTCGAGGGTGTGAGGCCGTGTTAGTGGGATCGGCGGCTGCTTTCTGTGCTGCTGCTACTGCTAGGGGTGGGCAGGATAGCGGTTCCCTGGTAAGGGGTGGTGTTGAGGTCAGTGCCGGGTTTGGTGACGGGTCCCCAGCCAGTGATTGTGTTGAACTGGCGGGCAAATTCGGGGATGAGGGACTGTACGAAGGAGTGAGTCATGTGGTGCATGTCGTGGTACACCATGACGTTGCCAATCACTGCAGGGCAGAGGTTACCGGGGCAGAGATCGTCGGTGAAGTCCATGAGGTGAACGTTGTCGAGCCCACTGGATGCTTCAATCGCCGGGTTCACTGGTGCCATGGCGAGATCACGGGGGATACCGCAGCTGTAGGCGTTTCCACCGGATTCGAGGCAGTCGGGGACGTTGGCGGGCAGGTCGTCACGGGTCGACCAGGGGGTATCGCGAACGGCGATCATTTGGATGCCATCTTTGTTGAGGGCACGCCATAGGTCAGCGTAGTAGTCCGGCACAATGTCTGGCCCTACACCGGTGAGGGTGGTGGGGCGGGTGGCTGTGCTGAAGACGTAGTCGTACTTCTTCTCAAGGATACGTTTGTAGACTTTTGCGCCCCATTCGAGGCAGCTGTAGTAGGGCTTGTTGTTGGTGGGAAGGTCGATCATTCCGCTAATCATCAATGGGCAGCCCATCTTGAAGTAGACGTCGACGCGGAAGTGTTCACGCTGCCCGAGGGTGTCGAGGGCGGTGAGCCAGTGTTCGGCGTGGGAACCACCAACGAGGGCAATAGAGCGTTTAGCGTTCACGTCACCGTAGACACAGGGACGCCCTTTCTCCTTGCGCCAAAGCTTGACGTCATGAATCTCTGAGTCATTGAAGTCGGAGATGCAGCCATCGAAGGATGAGAGGGGCAGTGTACGGTCCGCATCAATGGGGCGAGGTTGGAATTTCACGCCCTTGGGGACGGGCATTTTTTCGGTGATGGCACGGGCACCGGGATAGTCGGCGGTGAGGGCGAAAGTCATCTGGCCATCGAGGCTGGTGATGTAGCGTTTCCACGTGATATGGAAGCCCACCAGACAGAAGGTGAGGATGACGACCATGGTGCCGGCAATAGCTTTCCAGCTGAGCCAGCTGCGCTTTGGACGCAGGGCTGCGCCAAGACGAACCTTCCAGGAAGGTTTCTCGGCATTTGCCTCTTGGGCGACGACTGGGCGCTTCTTCTTCATGCGCAGGGGTTCTTCAATGTAGTGGTGGGTGAACCAGGCCAGTACGAGGCTGACGACAACGACGAAGACACCGATCTTGTTGGAGGGGTGTTGGCGTTTCAGCTGGGTGCACAGGAGGATGAGGAGCGGCCAGTGCCACATGTAGAGGGAGTAGGCGAGGCGACCCAGCTCGCGCAGTGGCTTAGAGGCAAGGAAGGCGGTAAAGGGGGCGTTGCGCCAGGTAAGTTCTTCCCCTTCCGGCGCTTGGCCGGCAATGATGAGGAAGACAGTGGCAATCAAGACGTAGAGCGTCCAGGGGCCGGGGAATTCTTGGACACCATTGAAGATAAGACCACAGGTGAAGATGGCGAAAAGCCCAACGACGGTGAGGAACCAGCGAACCCAGTGGTTACGTATCTGGATTTTGTGCATGACTGTGGCGAGGAGACCACCGAGGAAGAGCTCCCACATGCGGGACCAGGTGTTGTAGTAGTTGAGCATCTGGTCTTCGCGGTGCAGGTAGATAGCGTAGATGAAGCTCAGCACAGTGCCGATGCCGAGGATGACCGCCATCGGGGTGAAGATTGATTTGCCGGGCCAGAAGCGGTGGAGCAGCCATCCGAGGCCACAGCAGAGCAGAATGATGATGACGTAGAACTGGCCTTGTACGGACATGGACCAGAGGTGCTGCAGGGGGCTGACAGCGGCGCCTGCCTGCGCATAGTCCTCGGACTGTTCAGCGAGTTTCCAGTTCTGGTAGTAGAAGAGGGAGGCAAGGACTTGGTCGTTGACGTTGGCCCAGCGGGTCCGCGGGAAAATAAATATCACGCCGACACCGACGGCAGCGAGGACCACCACCATGGTGGGAAGTAGGCGTCGTGCAGTTTTCCAGATGGAGCGGAGTGGGTTGAGGCTGCCGTAACGGTCGACGTTGCGCATCTGGGAGCCGATGAAGAAAAAGCCGGAGAGCGTCAGGAATACATCCACACCGCCAGAGACTCGACCGAACCAAATGTGGAAGATGACCACCAGTGCAATTGCGAGTCCGCGGAGGCCGTCGAGGTCATAGCGGTAGGCATGTCGATGCTGGGGGATTGGGGGGCGCGCCGCAGGGCCGGATGATTGTGGGGAAGAAGTGCTGTCGTTTCGTGCCATGTCTGTCGTAATCAGATTCTTCAGGGTCATGTGCGCTCTCCTGACGGAGTCGCGCCTGCTCAATATGCTTTTGCGGAAGGCGTTGCACAAACGCAGTCGCCTATCACATCCTACCGTTACGGACGGTTAAAACCCGCATTGGATTTAGGACGACGGGCGATTGACAAGGAAGTTTAAGGAGAGTGGGAGGAGTAGAGCATAATAGAACACTGTTCAATTCCTTATGGAAGGTTGACGAACTATGGCCTCTGTAGACACCATCGTGACGACCGACCGCGACCATGTCTGGCACCCTTATAGCCCAATTCCTGGCCCGACACAGCACATTGTCACTGCTGCGGAAGGCCCCTATCTCACTCTCGATATTGACGCCAGATTTCTTCACGAAGAAACGTCGAATGGTCGGCTGGACTGCCACGTTCTAGACGGAATGAGTTCATGGTGGGCAGCCGCATACGGGTATCGGAACCCCACCCTTGATGCAGCTGCGCATCACCAAATCGACACCTTCAGCCATGTCATGTTCGGTGGTCTCACGCATGAGCCGGCAACGACCCTCGCACAAACGCTCCTTACCCTGGCACCCGCGGGGCTAAGCAGCATCTTCTTCTGTGATTCAGGTTCTGTCTCAGTAGAAGTCGCCGTCAAAATGGCGCTGCAGTATTGGCGCTCTCACACCGACACGTCCCTGCACCGTAAGACAAAACTCTTAACGTGGCGCGGTGGTTACCATGGAGATACTTTCACTCCAATGAGCGTGTGTGATCCCGATGGTGGGATGCACACACTCTGGCAGGGCGTTGTGCAGCCTCAGGTGTTTCTTCCGGCGCCACCTGTGGACCAGGAGACTAGTCTGCGACCCGCCCCATCAGAGATCTCCATCGACGAGTACCTTGCGGAGGCGGAACACGTCCTCTCGCAGCGTGCCGACACGCTGGCGGCCTGCATTATCGAACCGGTGGTGCAAGGTGCAGGAGGTATGCGTTTCCATCAACCAGAACTCGTGCGAGGGCTAAGTGAGCTGTGTCGCCGTTACCACGTTCTTGTCATCTTCGATGAAATTGCTACGGGTTTTGGACGGACGGGTACACTCTTCGCGGCTGATGCCTGCCATTGCACCCCCGATATTATGTGCGTGGGTAAAGCCTTGACGGGGGGTTATCTCACTGCTGCCGCGGTCCTTTCCACCCGTGACATTGCGGAGACAATCTCTACCGGTACTGGTGCACTCATGCATGGACCGACCTTTATGGCCAACCCTCTTGCCTGCGCAATCGGCCAAGCTGCTTGTTCTTTAGCTGTCAGGGCTGTCGAAGAAGGCCAGGCAGTGCGGATTGAACGAGAGTTACGACGTGGCCTTGCTCCAGCATGTGATCTTCCCGGAGTCGCAGACGTGCGAGTCAAAGGGGCAATCGGGGTTGTTCAATTGGTGAGCTCGGCTGCTCTCAACAGTGATGCGGCAACAGCAGCTGCACTGCGGGAGGGTGTCTGGCTGCGCCCATTCCGGGATCTTATCTACTGCATGCCGCCGTTTATTTGTACCGATGAGCAGATCGCCACGATATGTCGGGGAATGGTTGCAGCCGCACATACTGCCACAGTGTAAACAATGCAGACATGTCTCTCGTCGTGCTGAGAGTCTTGGGAATGAGGAAAATGACGAAAATTGTTATCGTGACGGGTACCAACACTGATGTTGGAAAGACCGTCACCACTGCGAGCGCAATTGCAGCTACCCGGGTACGGGCCCCTCACCTCCGGGTAGGCCTTATCAAACCCACGCAGACGGGGGAAGCAGCCGTAGAGAAACGCTCCCTTGGTTATATCGAGCGTGGTGACCGCGGAGATGTTGCCGTTGTGCGTGCCCTCTTAGGAGAAACCACGGCGACACCGGTGCCGCTGCCGGTATGGGAGGGGATACGGTACCCCGAACCCCTCGCCCCGGATATGGCTGCGCATCGCGCTGGAATGGAACTATGGGATGCCGCCCACTTCGCCGATGTTATTGAGGGAGCAGCCCGAGACGTCGATGTGCTGTTCGTCGAAGGGGCCGGTGGTCTGCTGGTCGGATTGGGGGAGGAGCCAGATGGTACGCCCACCACGCTCGTGGAGATAGCGCAGGAAATAACTCGTCGAAGCACCGCCAATGAGGTGTTCTTACTGCTGGTCTCACAACCCCATTTAGGAATGCTGAACCAGTGTGTTCTCACCTGGCGAGAACTACAGCGAGCAGGGCTGTTCCTGGACGGCATTGTCTTTGGTACGTGGCCTGAACACCCTGACCTGCCGATGCAGCTTAATGCGGACGAAGTGTTCCGACTGACGGGGGTACCAGTTATCGGCAGAATTCCACGTGGGGCAGGAAAGCTCCTGCCGAAGCAGCCAGGAAGTATCGCGGTCGCAGGTGACCAGTGGTGGGGTCAGCTTCCGTGGTGCGATTCCGGGGAAGTTCCTAAGCAGTAAGTCCAGCTGTCATAGCACTGAGACCAGCCGACAGAATGTCTGCTGACGCGGCGCTGGGTGTGTCCGTATCTGCTAATTCTGCGAGTTGCCGGCGGGTTTGCTCCTCGACGAGTGCACCAAGAATGAAGAGTAACAGTGCCCGCGCATGCACCTGTGGAGTAGGGCTGACCTCCTTGAGACAGTTGGTCAGGAGACCTAACTGCGGGAAATGTGCAGTCTGTGCAGCGAGTGCGGTGCTCAGCAATTCACTACCGTCCCGGAAGGAAAGGGCGCGAGCGCGGAGCTCCTCCGCCACTATCGCCACATGCCGTGCCCAGCCGGAGTCGGTGGTGAGGCGGATGGTGGGTAGGGGAGGCTCGAGGGAAGGACAATCGCAGCAGAGGATGTAGGAGCACACCGCACCGAGAAGTGCTTGTTTGTTGGGGAAGTACCAGTAGAGTGCCCCAGGCTGAACTCCTAGTTGGCGAGCAACCTTTCGAATTGAGAGATCTTGCAGGCCATAGGTCTGCAAAATATCGATAGCAGCATGCACGATCAAGTCACGAGAAAGCTGCGACATGGCATGTCCTTCGAGGGAAGTAGAAATTGACGTTTGAACGGTGTTCAATAAGAGCTATGTCATACAGTGATTCTACGGCAGCAGTGTCCCCTGTTACCGAAGTTGCAGCAGCGAATACCACACAAGCTCCAGTTCATCCGTCCCCCGCAGAGCTTCCCGCGGATGTGCTAGAAAGAGCCCGCATCTACGCTTTAGACCTCGGTGTTGCGCTCCCTGAATCCGACCTCGTGCAGGTCCTTACATTGCCACTTGACCGGATCCGAGAAGCCCTTGACCTCGCCCAGGAAGTCCGCGAGAAGTGGTGCGGCAAAGAAGTCGAGCTCGAAGGTATTGTCAGCCTCAAAACTGGCGGTTGCCCCGAGGACTGCCATTTCTGTGCGCAATCCGGGGTCTTTGAATCCCCCGTGCGTAGCGCCTGGATTGATATCCCAGCTGTAGTGGAATCTGCCAAACATACGGCAAAGACCGGTGCCGCCGAATTCTGTCTTGTCGCTGCCGTCCGCGGCCCCGACAAAAAGCTAATGAGTCAGCTCAAAGCAGCAGTGGAAGCCATCCGAGCCGAAGTAGACATTCACATTGCCTGTTCACTAGGAATGCTGACGGACGAGCAAGCGGATGAGCTGGCTGCGATGGGAATCCACCGATATAACCACAATCTTGAAACTGCCCGCTCCTACTTCCCCAACGTCGTCACTTCCCACACCTGGGAGGTTCGACGCGAAACACTCGAACGAGTTCGCGATCGCGGTATCAAACTGTGCTGCGGTGGAATTATTGGATTGGGGGAGAGTATCGAACAGCGTGCCGAATTCGCTACCCAGCTTGCCGACCTTGGCCCCACCGAAGTTCCCATTAACTTCCTCAACCCCCGCCCCGGAACCCCGTTCGAAAACCATCCCCTCGTCAGTATGGAAGATGCTCTTCGCACCATTGCGGCCTTCCGCTTCGCACTCCCGAAGGCCACCATCAGGTTCGCTGGCGGACGCGAAATCACTCTGGGAGACAAAGGCATGCGCGACGGTTTAACAGGTGGCATTAATGGCTTTATCGCTGGCAACTACCTCACCACGCTCGGCTGTAGCGCGGAAACTGACCTCGATATGCTCTCCGAACTTCACATTCCCATCCGGGAAAAGAAAGAAGTGCCCTAATGCGTACAGTAGCGAGCACGGAATTGCATGATCATCTACTCCATGGCAAACCCTTTGCGTTTGATCCTTACCGAGGAACTGACCTCGCCGAAGGCGTGCCACGCCCGTTCAAAGCCGCCGAATTGGGACTTGAGCCTTTCCGCTACTGCCCACTGTGTGGCCGTCGTATGGTGACTCAAGTTCTTCCCAACGGCTGGACAGCGCGGTGTTCACGACACGGCGAGATATCGTCCTACCTGTTCGAGCACTAGGAGCTCGATTCCTCGTACGAGCTTCGTGGACCTCTACTGTGAGAGCACCTCCGGCTTATGGACAGGAGGACGTAACATAGCGCTTGCATCCGTCACTTCACAGTGTGTATGGACAAAACGGAAAAGACGGGCGGGGCGGCCTCCCTCTGCACCGGGCGTTGTCGTGGCCCCAGTGGCTTCAATAACATGCCGACGCTGGAGGGTACGCTGCAGATTAGTGGCATCAACCCGGTAATGTAGGGCAGCTTCATAGATGGCGCGCAGTTCAGAGATAGTGAACTCTGATGGGGATAGTGCGAACCCCAGATTGGTGTAGCCCAATTTACTGACGAGTCGATGCTGGGCAGCCGCAATGATGTCAGCGTGGTCCGCAGTAGTGTGAGGCAGTTGGGAGACAGGGATCCACTCTGTATCAGCGGGTAGACGCGGACAGGCCGTAGTGGGGATGAGGCCAAGGAAAGTGGCGGCAATGACGCGGCCATCTCGCCGCCGTCCCGGATCGGAAAAGACGCTCAGCTGCTCAAGGTGCGAAAGGGAGTGGACGTCAACTTTCTCCGAGAGCTGCCGACTAATGGATTCGGTAATGGTTTCGTCATCACGAAGCCAGCCGCCAGGGAGTGACCAAACAGGCTCATGCCCAGCGGGGGAGTAGGGGTCGACGAGCGCACGTGCCTGTTGCCAGAGGAGGACACAGAGTTCCCAGGCGTCATCGACACTGCGGCGACGTACCTGGAAGATAGTTACCCGTACTTCCATTCTGCTGGTAACATTCCACATAGTTTTCGATTATAAGTCGAAAACCCCCTCGAGAACACTCTCTCCAACCTGGGAGCGCACCATGACTGCCCACACACTCGACCATCTAGACTCGCCTCTCCTATCTCAGATCACCACCAACGCAGCGGGCACATATACCGGAATCGCCGGAGACGTCACCTGGGCAGCAGAAATACGACGACTGGCTGACGCCCGCGACGCTGTCATCCTTGCCCATAACTACGAACTCCCGGAAATACAGGACATCGCTGATTACACAGGTGACTCGCTCGCCCTATCACGAGTCGCTGCTAACGATCGGCACTCCACTATCGTCTTTTGCGGTGTGCACTTCATGGCAGAGACCGCAAAGATCCTCTCCCCAGAAAAACGAGTCCTTATTCCCGATGCACGGGCCGGATGTTCGCTCGCCAGCTCCATCACAGCCGAAGAACTCGCCGCCTGGAAAACCGAATACCCAAACGCCACAGTGGTGAGCTATGTCAATACCACCGCAGCGGTAAAAGCTATGACAGACATCTGCTGTACCTCCAGCAACGCTGTGGACGTCGTGAAATCCATCTCCGCGGACCAAGAAATACTGTTCTGCCCCGACCAATTCCTAGGAGCACACGTCAAACGGGAAACTGGACGGGACAACATTCACATTTGGATGGGAGAGTGCCACATCCATGCAGGCATCAACGGTGACGTCCTTGCCGAAACAGCCCGCCAGCACCCCGACTCAGACCTCTATATCCACCCCGAGTGCGGATGTACAACGTCCGCTCTCTACCTAGCGCAAGAAGGAGTAGTGCCGCAGGACCAAGTGAAGATCCTCTCCACAGGCGGCATGCTGGAAGAAGCAGAAGAAGCAGATGCACGCGGTGAGAGGGGAGAGGTACTCGTCGCCACCGAGGTGGGAATGTTGCACCAGTTGAAAGCTGCCGCCCCCGACATCACCTTCACCCCCATTAACCCCCATGCGGCCTGCCCATTCATGAAGATGATCACCCCCGCCGCGCTGCTGCGGTGCTTAGCCCTCGGAGAGGACGAGATCGAGCTCGACCCCGATACCATTGCCGCAGCCTACCGTCCCGTCGACCGGATGATCTCTATCGGGAATAGCCCGGCCGCCCGTTAACACTCCCGGAAAGACATTCTTCCTATGGATACACCATGGACTATGCAGTGTGACCTCATCATCGTTGGTGCAGGGGTAGCGGGTCTCTCCGCCGCCGTTGCCGCCCGTGAACAGGGGTTACATGCTGTTATTGTTGACAAAGGCCAATGGCACGAAGGCGCCCGGACGATCCCTCGTTACCCCAACGCCGCCACCAAGATTGCGCAAGGGGGCGTGGCCGTCACCGGTCTCCACGATCTCGAGCTGGATACCAGTCTTGACGATGCGCTCGCACTCCATGTGGCAGACACACTCGATGCCGGCGCCGGGCTCTGCGATAAAGACGCTGTCACCTCCATCATCGAGGGAGGGGCCGCCGCAGTTCAAAAACTTATCGATCTAGGTGGCCATTTTGACGCCACAGAAGAAGGCCCGCTGAAGCGAACCCGAGAAGGCGGGCACTCTGTCCGCCGCATCATTCACGCAGGCGGAGATGCCACAGGGGCGGAAGTGCAACGGGCCCTCGAAGTTGCCTCCGCCGGCACGCCATGCCTCCAGAACGCCCGTGTTACCAGTATTTTTACCGACGCGGACGGAGTTGTGGGCGTTGGAGTACGCGACCCGCGCGGAGCAGGCTATATAGCCTCCCCATGTGTGCTGCTCGCCACCGGTGGCAATGGGCAATTGTTTAACGTTACGACTAGTCCAGAAGGTGTCCGTGGAGAAGGGTTGTCCCTTGCCCTGAGGGCCGGAGCACGCGTGGCAGATGTGGAATTCACCCAATTCCACCCGACTGTACTTTTCGATTCGCAACGAACCGGCCGCCGTCCACTCATCTCCGAAGCTGTCCGCGGAGAGGGAGCCTTACTCTACGATGCTGCCGGAACGCGCTTCATGGTCGGCATAGATCCACGCCTGGAACTCGCCCCCCGCGATATTGTTGCTCGCTCGATTGCTTTGCATATGAGAGAAACCGGGGAAGAGTGTGCGTGGCTGGATGCTACCCATATCGACCACTTCCACGAACGCTTCCCCACCGTCACCGCGGGCTGCCAAGAAGCCAACATTGACCCGCAGGTTCAGCGCATTCCTATCGCTCCTGCGGCACACTACCAGAGTGGTGGCATTGTCACTGATGCTACGGGACGTACCGATGTACCTGGCCTCTATGCCGCTGGAGAGTGTGCCCGCACCGGTCTGCATGGCGCCAATCGGCTTGCTTCCAACAGTTTGTTGGAAGGCCTCGTAGTGGGGGGACGCGTCCCTGCAGTAGCGGCAGCACGCTGTGCCGAGCGAGGCGCCATTAGCTCCCACACCATCGAAAAAGCTTGGCGAGCCGACACAGAGGTACACCAGCACGACTTCCCATTGGGGGACACGCCTGTCCAACGTCGGCGAGAGCGTCGCGCTTTGCAACAGCTTATGAGCGCAAATGTGGGTGTCACTCGGGATGCCGCATTGCTCACGGAAGCCGCACACCAGCTTGATTCCATGTATGCTACCTTGTCGCGGCGCATGCACGACACCGTTCAGCTCTGCCGCATCATCACCGAGGCGGCGTTACTGCGCACCGAAACGCGCGGTGGCCATACTCGCTTGGACTACCCAATGCAGGATCCGGAACAGTGTGCCAGCCGTGTCTTCCGCCTGAGCCCGGATGGACATATTCAACACGAAATGTGTATCAATCCGCGCCCATCCTATTAACCTCTGCCCGTCTCCACGAACCGTAGTGTAAGGACTCTCCATGACCATGAGCTTTGATGATGATGATTCTCCCGTCTTCCCCTTCACCCCGCAGACGGCCTTTCCCATGTCGCGTGGCCCGGTAGCTCCCCCTAATCCTGCGGATATGGAGCGGGTTGTGGATATCGCTTTGGAGGAGGATCTGCGGTGTGGACCAGATGTCACAACACTGGCCACAGTGCCGGCAGACTCACAGGCAGTGGCCCATGTGCGAACCCGTGAGCAAGGCGTTATCTGTGGCATCCCGGTAGTGAAGGTCGTTCTCGACAAGGTAGTGGGGGAGGGCAACTACACCATGGAAGCATTCTTCCGTGACGGTGACGTCATCGAGCCCGGAGACACTGTGCTCACTATTACTGCTCCCACCCGTGAACTCTTGACTGCGGAACGCACGCTGCTCAACATCGTGACGCACCTCTCTGGAATCGCCACCATTACCCGCCGCTGGGTGGATGCAATGATTGGCACCCGTTGTCAGGTGCGCGATACTCGCAAGACATTGCCCGGCCTGCGTGACCTGGAAAAGTACGCGGTGCGCGTGGGTGGAGGTGTGAACCACCGCATGGCGCTGGGCGACGCGGCACTGATTAAAGACAACCACGTAGTAGCGGCAGGGGGAGTTGTGGAGGCGCTCCGTGCTGTCAAAGAGCAGTACCCCACCATCCCCACAGAGGTGGAAGTCGACTCCATCGAACAGCTGGATGCTGTCCTGAAAGAAGGCGTTGACCTGGTCCTACTCGATAACATGGATCTTCCCACCACCAGTATGGCGGTGCAGCGTCGTAATATGGGCGCTCCCCGCACCAAACTAGAATCATCGGGTGGTCTTACGCTGTCTGATGCGAATCTATATGCACTGACCGGAGTTGACTACGTGGCTGTGGGAGGTCTGACACACTCAGTGAAGGTGCTCGATTTGGGTCTCGACATGTAATGTGAGACGCTGTTAGCCACCCTTTTGTATTAGGCCACCCTAATGAGTATTCGTTCTCGCGTCAGGTGCGGTCTATACTGGTAGGGACCCTATTTTGGTGAATCACCCCTTTGGAAGGACGCTCATGCTGGTACGCACTGACCTGCGCGGACGCACCCTTACCACTGCTCAACTACGGTCTGCAATGCCCCGTGGTGGCTCCGACCCGAGCGCGGTAATGGACACGGTAGCTGCACTCGTTCAGGACATCCATGAGCATGGAGTTGCTGCAGCGCTCTCCTATGGTGAGAAATTCGATGGTATTCGCCCCGCCTCGATTCGCGTCCCCGCAGAAATTATCGACGCTGCCCTCGCCGCCACCGACGATGCGGTGAAAGACGCTCTCAAAGAGGCCATCCGTCGTATCCGCATGGTGCACGCCGCGCAACGTCCAGACCGCCAGACCGTGACAGTAGTGCCGGGAGGCACTGTCACCGAAAAGTGGATTCCGGTGGGACGCGTCGGCCTTTATGTGCCCGGCGGTAAGGCGGTCTACCCGTCCTCTGTTGTCATGAATGTGGTCCCGGCGCAGGAAGCAGGTGTCCAAAGTCTGGTTGTTGCCTCACCACCCCAAACAGACAACAATGGATGGCCGCACCCCACAATCCTGGCAGCCTGCGCACTGTTGGGCGTGGAGGAAGTATGGGCTGTGGGGGGAGCGCAAGCCGTTGCGCTGCTAGCCTATGGAGGCACCGACACGGATGACACTACAGTGCTAGAACCTGTCGATTTGATTACCGGACCGGGTAATGTCTTCGTCACCGCCGCAAAACGCCTCGTACGCGGTGCTGTCGGTATTGACGCAGAGGCTGGTCCATCGGAAATCGCCGTGTTAGCAGACCAGACCGCCAACCCCACCTTTGTCGCCGCCGATATGGTGAGCCAAGCAGAACACGATCCGTTGGCCGCCTCTGTTCTTATTACCGATAGCGAAAAACTGGCTGATGCCGTTGACGCCTATATTGGCACAGAAGCTGGTAAGGATGTCACTGCAGAACGTATCAATACGGCGCTAGCAGGCCCTCAATCCGGCATTATTCTGGTTGACGACATGGAGCAGGGGTTGCAAGTGGTCAATGCCTATGCAGCTGAGCACCTCGAAATCCACACTGCTGATGCTGCAGCTTTGGCCGACCGAGTGCAGTCCGCTGGCGCTATTTTTGTCGGACCCTATAGCCCCGTTCCACTCGGCGACTACGCCGCCGGCTCCAACCACGTGCTGCCCACTTGCGGATCTGCCCGCTACAACGCAGGCCTCTCGACCTACACCTTCCTTAAGCCTGTCCACCTCATCAATTACAACGAAGAGGCACTGCTGGGAATCGCGGATGCCATCCAAACTCTGGCTCGCGAAGAAGTACTCCCGGCACACGGAAAGAGCTTGGAAGTTCGCAAGCAAGCTGCGGCAGCCCGGCAACGGTCATAGGACCCTGGTGCCGTCAGTCCAACTCCACACTTCTGTCCACCTACTGGAAAGATCAACCTCGATGAGTTCTCTCGGCGCCAACGTTCAGTTGTCCGACCTTCCCCTGCGGGATGCCCTCCGGGACAAATCTCCTTATGGAGCTCCGCAGCTCACTGTCCCCTCCCAGCTCAACACCAACGAGAACCCGCATCCCCCCAGCGATGCTCTCGTGGCTGATCTCACAGCAGCAGTGGCCGAAGCCGCTCGTACGCTTAACCGTTACCCCGATCGAGATGCGGTCGAGCTGCGAACCGAGCTTGCCGCCTATGTCTCCCGTCAGACGGGAGTAGAGGTTGGCGTGGACAATCTCTGGGTGGCCAACGGTTCCAACGAAATCCTCCAGCAGTTGTTGCAGGCGTTCGGTGGGCCCGGCCGACAGGCGATGGGATTTGTGCCCTCCTACTCGATGCACCCCATTCTGGTTACCGGCACCACCACAGAATGGCTGCCACAGCCTCGCCGCGCAGATTTCTCCCTTGATGTAGATGCGGCAATTGCCGCAATCCAAGCGGAAAACCCAGACATTGTTTTTCTGACGAGCCCCAACAACCCCACCGGCCAGAGTCTTCCCAACGAGGACCTCCGCCGCATTCTGGAAGCTACCGACAGCCTCATCATTCTGGATGAAGCCTACGGCGAATTCTCCGACGCCCCTAGCGCCTGTGAGCTTCTCTTCGACTATCCCGAAAAACTGGTGGTGTCCCGCACGATGAGTAAGGCTTTCGCCTTTGCCGGCGGCCGCCTGGGATACTTTGTGGCAGCACCTGCGTTTATCGGAGCGGTTATGCTGGTGCGCCTTCCTTACCATCTTTCCACCCTCAGCCAAGCCGCAGCGCTTGCCGCGTTGCGCCATGCCGATGAGACACTGGCTTCCGTCGCCGAATTGGTGGCAGAACGTGAGCGAGTCGCCGCTGTGCTTGCCGCTCACGGACTGACGGTGGTGCCCAGCGCCTCGAACTTCCTCCTTTTCGGTGAGTTTGAGGATGCGGCAGGTGTCTGGCAGCAGTACTTGGACCAAGGAGTGCTTATCCGTGATGTCGGCATCTCACACTACCTGCGTGTCACCATCGGGTTGCAGGAAGAGAATGATCACTTCCTGCGCGCAACTGAGGCTGTATTAGGTGCTTAAAGGCGCCGGGGGAGCCGTTCTCTTTCCCCGCAAATGAGTTCCACTTACAGACCAAACATGACAAAGTAGAGATATGACTGCACGTATTGGACGGGTAGAGCGCGTCACCAGCGAATCCACCATCACTGTCGAGATCAACCTGGATGGTACCGGGAAGACCGATATCTCCACAGGGGTGCCGTTTTACGACCATATGCTGACGGCACTCGGCAAGCACGGCGCCTTTGACCTCACTGTCCATGCACAGGGCGATGTTGACGTGGACGGCCACCACACGGTGGAAGACACTGCTATCTGCCTAGGTCAAGCGCTCCGCCAAGCACTCGGCGACAAAGCCGGTATCCGGCGATTCGGCGAGGCCTGCATTCCCCTGGACGAGAGCCTTGCCCGCGTCGTGGTCGATGTCTCTGGCCGTGCCTACTGCGTACACCGGGGTGAGCCGACAATTATGCGCCACACCTTGATTTCGTCGCACGGCGGGGCCAGTTATGACACAGTGATGAACCGCCACGTGTTCGAGAGTTTCGCCATGAATGCAGGCATCTGCCTGCACGTTCGCGTCCTGGATGGGCGGGACCCCCACCACATTACGGAGGCGGAGTTTAAAGCGTTGGCCCGCGCACTGCGGGAAGCCACCGAACGAGATCCGCGGATCACCGGCATCCCCTCCACCAAGGGTTCCCTCTAGCGAGGCATCCCAGACAGCTCCCACGATTCGGCTCAGCCGACTGACCAAGTACACTAAAGCCTATGAAACCACGCGTCGCGGTCCTGGACATCGGTTCCGGAAACCTCCGCTCTGCTGAAAAAGCCCTTGCTCATGTGGGTGTTGACACTTGTGTCACCAGCGACCCCACCATTGCCCTCAACGCTGATGGTCTGGTCGTGCCGGGTGTCGGCGCCTTCGGATCCTGCTGGCAAGGTTTGCAGCGCGTCAAGGGCGATCGGGTAGTAGGGCAGCGGCTGGCCGGCTCCCGTCCGGTGCTGGGTATCTGCATTGGTATGCAGCTCATGTTCGAGGCCGGTGAAGAGTTCCCCTTCACTTCAGAGGACAGTGATAACGATGGGCCTCAGCGGACCGTCGGTATGGGGGAGTGGCCCGGTGTCGTGAAGAAACTCGATGCGCATGTGCTTCCGCATATGGGGTGGAACACTATTGAGGCAGCAGAAGGGTCGCTGTTGTTCCAGGGTATCGATCCCGATACCCGGTTCTACTTCGTGCACTCCTACGCAGCGTTGGACTGGGAGATGGAGCAAGATCCAACGGGCCTTATCGCCCCCGCGCGGGTGAGTTGGTCTCAACATGAACAGTGTCGTTTCATCGCATCGGTGGAGAATGGGCCATTGTCGGCCACACAGTTCCACCCGGAGAAGTCCGGTGATGCTGGTTCTGAGCTTCTCAAGAACTGGTTGAGCTGCCTTTCCTAACTTCCCTCTGCTTTCGGGGCGTATAAGAATCACCTTGAGGCAGTCAGCGATCCCTAAGTGCAGAACCGAAAAAGGAAGACCATCGTGAGTTTTACTCTCCTCCCCGCCGTTGACGTTGCTGACGGCAAAGCAGTCCGCCTCGTACAAGGTGAGGCCGGTTCCGAGACCGTTTACGGTGCCCCGCGTGAAGCCGCACTGAAATGGCAGGAGGATGGGGCCGAGTGGATTCACGTCGTTGACCTCGACGCGGCTTTCGGCCGTGGTTCTAACTACGACATGCTGCGTGAGGTGGTCGGAGAACTCGACGTCAACGTGGAGCTCTCTGGTGGAATTCGGGATGATGAGTCCTTGCAGCGAGCTCTCTCGACGGGCTGCCGCCGCGTCAACATCGGCACTGCGGCGTTGGAAGACCCCGCCTGGTGTGCCCGCGTGTTAGCGGAAAATGGGGACCGTGTCGCTATTGGCCTCGACGTTCGCGTCATTGACGGTGAACCGCGGCTCCGGGGTCGTGGATGGGTGTCCGATGGAGGCAATCTGTGGGAGGTGCTGGAACGCCTCAACAAGGATGGTTGTACCCGCTATGTTGTCACAGACGTCTCCAAGGACGGAATGCTGTCCGGTCCGAATCTCGAGATGCTCGGTGCCGTTGCCGATGCCACTGATGCCAAGATTGTTGCTTCTGGCGGGGTCTCCAGTGTGGCAGATTTGGTAGCTATTGCCCAATTGGAAGCTCGCGGAGTGGACTCAGCGATCACTGGAAAAGCTCTTTACGCAGGAAAATTCACACTTCCTGAGGCACTTGCTGCAGTGCGCACCCACGCCTAACGTTCATATAGAGCCCGATATGGTGTCGGCGGTGGTCGGCACCGCGATGGAAGGAAAGACTGTGACCCTCGCAACCCGCGTGATCCCGTGCCTCGACGTTGACAACGGACGAGTGGTGAAAGGCGTCAACTTCCTCAACCTCCGGGATGCGGGAGACCCGGTAGAGCTAGCCCGTGCCTACAACGCCTCCGGTGCCGATGAGCTTACCTTCCTGGATGTCACAGCATCCTCTGCAGGACGTGCCACCATGGTCGATGTGGTGCGTGCGACTGCTGAGGAGGTGTTTATTCCCCTCACTGTTGGCGGGGGAATCCGTGCCGTGGAGGATATTGACCGGATGCTCCGCGCCGGCGCCGATAAAGTCTCCATCAACACGGCAGCTATCGCCAACCCGCAGTTGCTCACTGATGGGGCTCGCACTTTTGGGGCCCAGTGCATCGTGCTGTCGGTCGATGCGCGCACTGTCCCGGCAGGGGAGAAACCCACTCCCTCAGGTTGGGAGGTCACCACCCATGGCGGTTCCCGCGGTACTGGTATTGATGCCGTCGAGTGGGCGCGCCGCGGCGAAGAACTCGGGGCTGGGGAGATCCTCCTGAATTCCATGGATGCGGACGGGACTAAAGATGGTTTCGATTTGGAGATGATTAAGGCCGTACGGGCAGCCGTCTCCATTCCCGTTATTGCCTCGGGCGGAGCAGGTAAAGCCAGCGACTTTGCCCCTGCTGTGCAGGCAGGTGCGGATGCTGTACTGGCTGCCAGTATCTTCCACTTTGGTGAGGTAACTATTGCTGAGGTGAAGGACGCTATGCGAGCTGAAGGGATTACCGTCCGATGAGCAGTGGCCCCGACCCTATTGTCACGAGTTTAGCTGATCTCCGCTGGAATGATCAGGGGCTTCTTCCTGTCGTGGTGCAGGATAACGCGACGGGTGAAGTACTGATGATGGCATGGGCTAATAAAGCTGCGCTGCAGTACACTCTGGATACCCGTCAAGCGACCTACTGGTCCCGTTCCCGTTCTGAACTGTGGACCAAGGGGCTCACGTCGGGGCATGTCCAGCATGTCGTTGCAGTATTCCATGATTGTGACGCAGACACGGTGCTCTATGTAGTAGAACAGACTGGAGCGGCCTGCCATACGAATACTAAGACGTGTTTTACTGCTCGTCCCTTGCTGTCAGCTGAAGCAGATCACCCTTTGCGGAAGGATTTACTCTACGGCACAGAGGAACGCTAGCAGTGAAACACCGCTTGTGACACCCTCTTCCCAGGATGATGGGGTGCTGATTAGTGAGGCTCTGCGGGAAAGTGGAAATCCGGTTTTCAGTTTGCAAGGGTGCATCGCTACGCTGATTCTGTCAGATCCACAACGGTAAAGGGAGGGACGATGCCAGGTTACCCCTCCGATCTGATCGACCTTGTGAAAGAGGACCTGGCTCAGCGAGAAGAATGCCTCGATTACGCCAGCATCAAACGAATGGCGGCGGAGGCACCGGCGCCCCGTGATGGGCTAGGCGCGTTGCATCAGCCGGGGGTTTCTGTAATCGCCGAGATTATCCGTGCATGTCCTGCACGGGGCCCCTTGGCAGATATTCCTGATCCGGCAGGGCTAGCCCAGCTCTTTGTGAAAGCAGGGGCTCGAATTGTCTCGGTACAGACCGAGCGCCACTACTACCGAGGTTCGCTGCTTGATCTCGACCTTGTGCGGCGTGCAGTCGATGTTCCCATTCTGGTCAAGGATTTCGTCGTCGCCCCCTATCAGATTCACGAATTGCGAGCGCACGGCGCCGATCTCGTTCAGCTCAACGTTGAGCTCCTCCAACAAGACCAGTTGGAAGCGCTTCTCGATCGCGTCGAGTCCCTAGGTATGCATGCAGTGTTGGAAGTGCATTCTCCTGCAGAGGCAAGTCGCGCGCTGGAGGCCGGTGCTAAAGTGATCGCCATCAATGCTCGTCACCTAGGAACCAACCATATTGACCGGACCCTTTTCGGTGAGGTCGCAACCGGACTGCCGGCGGAGGTCCTCCGTATTGGTGAAGCAGGCGTGAGGGGCCCCCGAGATCTTCTCTCATACGCCGGGGCAGGCATTGATGCAGTCCTAGTGGGGGGCAGTGTTGTGACGGCCGATGACCCAGCTTCCATCATTAGCGATCTGGTGATAACCGGCGCACACCCGGCTTGTCCTGGCCGCGAATAGGTACGCTGGGGGAGAGCCCGTCGTCCAAGGAGAGCCATGCCTCAACACTCCGGCCAGCTGCTGGCGTCTATCCCCAGCCCGTCACGAGGATATTTCTCGCTCGGCCCCCTGGATATTCACTTTTATGCCCTGTGTATTATCGCCGGCGCGGTGGCCGGAAGTATCGTCGCGGCACGTCGTTGGGAAGCTCGCGGAGGTGACCGAAACGACGTTTACGATTCCCTCCTATGGGCTATCCCACTAGGGATTATTGGGGCACGTCTTTACCACGTCATCACGGACTGGCGCCTCTACTTCGGGGCAGCAGCTCCGCACGAACCCATTGACGCCCTGAAGATTTGGGAAGGCGGCTTAGGCATTTGGGGAGGTGTTCTGTGCGGAGCACTTGGGGTGGGGATCTACTGCCATAGACACCATCTGCCGCTGAGTGCACTGGCTGATGCTGCGGCTCCGGGGCTTATTCTGGCGCAAGGTATTGGTCGCCTCGGAAACTGGTTCAATCAAGAGCTTTACGGACGCTCCACGACTGTGCCATGGGCACTGGAGATTTACGAGCGGTCACACGGAGTCTCAACCGGTCAGATTATTGGCACCTACCACCCCACATTCCTCTACGAAATGTTGTGGGATTTCCTTGTCGTGCTCGTTCTGTTGGTGATGGATAAGAAGCTTGTCATGGGCTATGGACGGCTCTTCGCCAGCTATGTGATGCTCTACTGCCTGGGACGGTTCTGGATTGAACTCATGCGGAGCGATCCCGCCTCTCATATCCTCGGACTGCGGGTGAACACTTGGGTGTCGGGAATTCTCTTTTGTGCCGCGCTGGTTTATGTGCTTGCAGCGAAAAGGGGTCGACGTAGCGTCACCGAGATAGCCGCATTCTCGGCACGCCAGACGGGTGATGAGCAGGACAGAGAGTCATCATCATCCACCCCTTGAACAGGTGACCAGGGCGAATTGGGGCAGCAACTCAGCTTGTGATTTCCCGCGCTGGGTGGGGAGTAATAGAGTTTCTGCCACGGAACCAGCTAGGATTGAGGCTGTGAAGCGTCGAACTAAAATTGTTTGTACTCTAGGTCCTGCTGTCGCGTCTGCCGAAGCTATCCGCAAACTTGTAGATGCCGGCATGAATGTCGCCCGCATGAACATGTCCCACGGCGATCATGCCGACCACGCCCAGAACTACCAGTGGGTGCGTGAAGCCTCCGAGGCTAGCGGCAAAGCCGTAGGCGTGCTTGCGGACCTGCAAGGCCCCAAGATTCGTCTGGGCCGGTTCAAGGACAACCGCACCGTCTGGGCCACCGGCGAAACCATCACCATCACAGTGGAAGACTGCGAAGGCACCCATGACCGCGTCTCCACCACGTACAAGGGGCTTGCCTCCGATGCCAAGCCCGGCGACCGTCTCCTCGTCGATGACGGCAAAGTTGGCTTGGTCGTTGACCATGTTGAGGGACCCGACGTGGTCTGTCTGGTGACGGAAGGCGGCCCGGTCTCCAATAACAAGGGCGTCTCGTTGCCGGGTATGGATGTGTCTGTCCCAGCATTGTCGGAAAAGGACATCAACGACCTTCGGTTCGCCCTGGAACTCGGTGTGGACTTCATCGCCCTATCCTTCGTCCGTTCTCCCACTGACGTTGAGCTTGTTCACGAGGTGATGGATGAGGTGGGTCGGCGTGTACCCGTCATCGCGAAGCTGGAGAAGCCGGAAGCCATTGACAATCTGGAAGCCGTCGTCCTGGCCTTCGATGCCATCATGGTTGCTCGCGGTGACCTGGGTGTGGAGCTTCCGCTGGAAGATGTGCCGATGGTGCAGAAGCGCGCCATCCAGATTGCCCGCGAGAACGCCCGGCCGGTGATCGTCGCAACCCAGATGCTCGATTCGATGATCGAGAACTCGCGCCCAACTCGAGCGGAAGCCTCCGACGTGGCAAATGCCGTGCTCGATGGCACCGATGCAGTTATGCTTTCCGGGGAAACCTCAGTGGGTGCCTATCCCTTCGAGACGGTGAAGACGATGAGCCGCATTGTGCGCGCTGTCGAGCGAGATCCGGAAGCGGTTCCGCCGCTGAAGCATCGTCCTCGCACTCGCCGTGGCGTGATCTGCCAAGCAGCTGTCGATATTGCCGAACGTCTCAACGTGAAGGCCATCGTGTCCTTCACCTCGTCCGGCGACACGGTACGCCGTGTGGCACGCCTCCACCCGACGATTCCTCTGATTGCCTTCACTAACTCCGAGGCGGTGAAGAACCAGCTAGCGCTTGCGTGGGGCGCGGATTCCTTCCGTGTCGAGACCCTCTCCGATACCGACAGCATGGTGCGTGTAGCCGACCGTAAACTGCTGGACATGCCGGGTTACGAGTACGGCGATCAGGTGGTTATCGTGGCCGGTGCCCCTCCGGGACGCTCTGGCTCCACTAACATGGTGCACGTGCACCGCCTAGGCGAAGAAGACCGCTAAAATTAGTGCTACACAACGTGGCGTAAAGGGCCCCCGTATGGGGCCCTTTACTATGTGCCCCAACTGTTTGGACAAGATTCACTTTTTTATCGGGCATGATGAATGGACAATTGGGCCCTATGCCCATACCCTTTACCAGGTGAGAGCATCTGGAATTGTCAAAGTAACCCCAGTCCTGCCCGACGAATTGCAGTCTCTTTTTGAGCTTGCCTACAACCTTCGTTGGGTATGGCGCAGCGAAACCCGCCAACTCTTCCGCACCATCGACCCCACTAGGTGGGATGCCTGTGGAGATCCACTACAGGTGATTCGCGAGACCCCCTCCACCCGTTGGGAAGAACTTCTCGCAAATGATCGTTTCCGCGATGACTACGAGCGCGAATGCCGCAACTTGGAAGCCTACATGGCCGCCGATTCATGGTTCCAAGAGACACATGACCCGGATGCGACTGGCCGTGCCAGCCGCGATCCTCTCACCGCTTACTTCTCCATGGAATTCGGCATTACCCCCTGCCTCCCCATCTACTCTGGTGGCCTGGGTGTGCTCGCCGGTGACCATCTGAAGTCCGCCTCTGACCTTGGTGTCCCGCTCATTGGTGTAGGCCTGCTCTACCGTAATGGCTACTTCACTCAGACTCTCTCCCGCGAGGGTCTGCAGGTCGAAAACTATACAGACCACGACGCCGCCAACCTTCCCATCAAGCCTGTTCGCGACGCAGATGGCAAGCAGCTCAAAGTGTCTGTGCGTTTTCCCGGCAAACGATTCCTCAGCATCGCCATGTGGACTGCACAGGTGGGACGCGTCACACTTCTCCTGTTGGATACGAACCTTCCTGAGAACGCCGAGGACCTCCGCGAGCTCACGGACCGTCTGTACGGTGGCGACGAAGAACACCGCATCCGTCAGGAGATCGTCCTGGGTATTGGCGGCGTCCGCGCCGTGTGCACCTACTGTGATAATGCCGGCTTGGCACGCCCACAGGTTGCTCACCTGAACGAAGGCCACGCGGGATTCCTGGGGATCGAACGTATTCGTGAGCGCATGGACAATGGCCTCAGCTTCGATGAGGCTCTTGCAGAGGTGCGCGCGAGCAGCATCTTCACTACCCATACCCCCGTCCCTGCCGGTATCGACCGCTTCGATATGTCAATGGTGCGGCGCTACTTGAACCCTGACGAGGATGGTGCCTCAAAGTTGGTGCCAGGTGTGCCGGTTGAACGAGTCCTAGCCCTCGGTGCGGAAGGTGACCCCGGTCGCTTCAATATGGCGCATATGGGTTTGCGTCTGGCACAGCGGTCCAATGGTGTCGCCAAGTTGCACGGTGTGGTCTCACGTTCGATGTTCTCGTCTCTTTACCCGGGTTTCTCGGATGAGGAGTCCCCCATCGGTTCCGTTACCAACGGTGTGCATATGCCCACCTGGATCTCCCAAACCATGCGCCCTATTGTGAAACGCATTGTGGGGGAAGGAAACCTCGCCACCGCAGATTCCTGGGATCATATTGACCGGATTTCAGATGAGGAACTGTGGAAGAGCCGAAATGTCCAGCGTGCCCGCCTGGTGCAGACAGCGCGTGAGGCTGTTCGTCAGTCCTGGCTTGACCGTGGTGCTTCCGAAGCCGAGCTGGGGTGGACCGATGACATCCTTGACCCCAGCATCCTTACTGTTGGTTTCGCTCGCCGCGTCTCCACCTACAAGCGGTTGACGCTGATGCTGCAGGACGCCGACCGTCTGCGCGAGATCCTCACCAACGAGGAACGCCCGGTTCAGTTCATTATCGCTGGTAAGGCTCACCCTGCGGATGGTGACGGCAAGTACCTCCTCCAGCAGCTGGTGCAGTTCGCGGACCAAGCAGGTGTCCGTGATCGTATCGTCTTCCTGCCTGACTATGATATCGGTCTTGCGCAGACGATGGTGGCTGGCTGCGACATCTGGCTTAATAACCCAATTCGGCCACAGGAAGCCTCTGGCACCTCCGGGATGAAGGCTGTTATGAACGGCTGTCTTACGCTTTCTGTTTCTGACGGTTGGTGGGACGAGATGGCTGACGATGAGCTGGGCTGGACCATCCCCTCCGTAGAGAACACTGACGCTCCCACCCGGGACCGTCTTGAGTCTCTTGCTCTCTACGACTTGCTGGAACGCCAGGCGGCCCCGTTGTTCTATGATCGCAACGACGATGGCCTCCCTGTCGGCTGGGTGGAGCGGATGCGTAAATCCCTCTCTGTGCTGGCACCGAAGGTGTCCGCTACTCGCATGGTACGAGACTATGTGACGGACTACTATCGTCCGGCTCAGGGTACTTACCTGCAGATGACAGATGACCCGCAGGCCTCTGCACACTTCGTGCGGTGGCAGCAGAAGCTGCGTGCCGAGTGGGATAAGGTAGCGGTGACCGCACTGTCGTGCAATGATCAGGATGCGCTGGCGGCAGAGAAGGACATCGCTCTGTGTCAGTCTGTGACAGTTGGAAACAGCCTCTCGATGGCGTGCTCAGTCAAACTAGGAGACCTTTCATCCGAGGATGTGTGTGTGCAGGCCGTTTGCGGCGCTGTCGATACTAACAACGAACTGCATGATGTCCGCATGGTGACTATGAAGCTGGCCGCCGATGGGGATTTTCACGCGGAGATTCCAATGGTCAATCCTGGAAGCATGGGTGTGACGGTGCGTGTTATGCCTAAGCATCCGCTGCTTGTGAGCGCGGCCGAGATGGGCCTGTGCACTTGGGCCTAGCTACTCTCTAAGCGGTGTATGCCTGCAAAGTTGTGTTGTACTGCCACCTCATCGTTATTGGTGAAGGTGGCAGCACTGCATTTATCGCAAGAGGAGTTGCGACATGCCTCATCACACCAGCGTCTTACGGGGTGGGGGAGAACTGAGCACAGTATGAGAGTCTCTCTCGCTCTCAGAGAACCTGCAGGTCAGAGTTTTCTTTGCGGTGTCGAGAAGGTGGTTTTATCCCACGGCCGTAGGTAAAGTGCGTGACACGCACCACATCCTCTTGTTAGGCTGAGAGCATGATCGCCGCAGATGCCACCCCCGCACGCACCGCCGACAAGGTGCTCTGTGGCATGTGTACGTGTATGGCTGGCTGCCAGTCTCGAATGTGTTGCCGCTAAGTTTCTAAGTTTCTGAGCTCTGCTCCTTAGCATCCGCACACACCGGTAGCCATTTTCTTCCGTGTTTCCTTAGCGAACACTGATCCCCTGTAGAACTGCTCCGTTGCAGACTTATACACGAAAGCCTTACACCATGTCTTACGCCACCATCACCACTCCCCGTACTTATTCCTCTGCTACCCATACTCCGGCTTCTACAACCCCGGCCTCTACTACGCCGGTTAGCCGCGCGGTTCGACCAGGCAGCACCTCAATCGTTCCGCAGCCCTGGGTGAGTACTGGTGCCGGCTATGTGGTGGCCCCACAACTTCACCTTGGGGAGAGCACTGCCGCCCGTATTTTCCACCTCGCCCATACTGAGGAGCCGCTGCAGCGGGATCGCGCAGCAGAACTCACGGGTGTGAGCCGCGCAACCGTCAACCGCAATGTCACCTCGCTGTTGGAAGCTGAGCTGTTGGAAGAACGCGAGGATTTGACCGAACTCGGCGCCATTGGTCGTCCCGCGCTACCTGTCACTGTTCGCACTGATAAGTACGCTGTTCTGGGTATCTACATTGGCCGCTGGACGGCTTCCGTCACACTTCATGACCTGCGCGGCAAAATTCTCGGTGGTAAGCATTTGCGGCAGGGGCTGGTGACGGCTACTGCCCCCGGTGCACTGCTAGCGGCGCTGGAAGAAGCTGCACTTTATATCTTGGGATACCGCGACCAGCGAACGGTACTGTGGGCTGGTGTGGCCGTTGAGGCATCCGTCACCGCGGAGGGCATCGTTACCGATAGTGCTGCAGGCTGGAATGACGTTGCAGTAGGACAACACTTCGCTGCAGGACTTGGTCTCCCTGTCTCGTTGGCTCCACACGTTGAAGCAATGAGTGCCGCCGAGTTGTGGAACACCTCTGCCGATGATGTGGCCACTTCCACCCTCTATGTGTATGCCCGTGAGACCCTCGGTATCGGCCAGGTCTATAACGGCCATGTGCACCACAGTGCGGCTGCTTCGGGCACCTTCGGACACCTGGTTGCTGGCCCCACCACGTTGCTCGACCCTCAGGGTGAAGGTATGGTTGGCAGTGCTGTGAGGGACTCCGCAGTTGTATCGGCAGCCCAAGCTGCTGGTCTTTCCGTCGAGACTGTTGCTGAGTTAGTAGCACTGGCGGAAGACGGCAATAGCGGCGCAAAGACCATCCTGCGAGAGCGTGCCGTTGTGCTTGGTGAAGCTATCTCCTCCCTGGTGAGCCTTCTTAACCCGACGCGTGTGGTGCTTGGTGGCCAGGCCTTCACTGATTCTCCCGAAACGCTCAGCCTCGTTGCGTCCATTGCCCGGCAGAATGCCAAAGGTCTGGATATCCGTGTCACGGCAGCTCGTGGCAGGGTTCAACAGCAGGCGGCAGCAGCAGTCGCCATTACGGCAGTGGCCAATGACCCCCTGCAGGTCATGAACAAGAAGTAGAAGTAGCAGAAACGACATTCCCGTTCAAGACTATTGCCTTCTTCACTCCACTACAGATTTTGCGGAAGGTTGTTTATACGGCCTCTTCAACGAGCATTTTGTGTAGAGCAGACTGAAGGGCGATAGCACCTTTCGATGCGGCATTTTCTACTAACATGGCAGCACAAGGAGGTGGTGAGAATGAACTACAACAGCAGTAGCTTCGGTTGTTTCGTCGCTAGCGGAACGATGGAGGACGTCCGCGATGTCCTTGTCGAGAAGTTAAATGCCGAGCTGGAGATTGAGCCAAGACATGAAGATGCGTGGGAGCTGACTCTCCACAGCGATGACGGCACTTACATGGAGTCGTTTATTACCTATGGGACATCATATGGAGAGCACGGAGTGGACGTCTGCCCAGTGTCGTTCCTAGGGGATTTCCACTGGTGGGCTAACCAAATCTTCGAGTATCTCACCGACACTCTCTCACGATGTTTACATGGTGCAGAACTCGGTAGACCCTATGTTCCTGCGTAAGCGCATCAATGGCATCTACTCCTCTGAAGAACTAAACGAGTAGCATTTTATTAGCTAAATACCTATAACCCCGCCATCCCTGTTGGGCGCGGGGTTTTTCTCTACCCACCGCCCGTAGACGCGTCACTGCGCCGGGCGGTGTGGTGTATTGGGCACCCTTTCCAGCCGAGGGTTGTTGTGGTTGGGCACTTTACCCACGGTGCATGTGATGTGGGGTTTTGTTGAGGAGAAGAAATTATGACGGATGATGTGACGCCGAATGATGTTGCCCGCATGCTTTCGAGGCTAGAGAGCTCCATTTGACGAAACTCGCCGTGATCGTTTCTATCCCAGATGCCGTTTTGGCTGACGCAAAAATAAACCAGGGGGTCAACATTAAGCAGCGGCTGGCTCAGACAACTGGTTAGAAGAATGACCAGGCTGCACTGTTTGGTGCGGATAAGCCCACCTCATGCAGCAGGGAATAAAGGCCATGCAAGTGTGTCAGGATTCCTCGCTAGGGTGAACTCTTTGTTTGCGATTCTTTCGCTCTATGACCTTGAGGGGTGGTGTTTGATGTATATGGCACCCTTAGCAAATTCCGCAGCGTGAGTGGCAATGAATTGACAAAATCCCCGGTAGAAAAGCGTTTCAGGCTATCTACCAGGGATTTGCGAGAGTGCCCTCGGTGGGACTCGAACCCACACTGGACGGGTTTTGAATCCGTTGCCTCTGCCAATTGGGCTACGAGGGCAAAGCGCGAGGCGCTCAGTGCCTGCGGCTAAGTTTAATGGAGAACCCCGACGAGAGAAAAACTCTCTCCCGAACTCGATGCAAAGCCAGCTGATTCCTCGTGCTGAAATACAGTTCATGTGCTCTCGTGAAGTGCCTACCCAGTGTAGAGCGTGTCTCCCAGACAGTGTGTAGATTGTCTAAGCTGAAGGGGTGACTGCAGAAACCACCCCCACCCGTCCTGTTGTTTTGCTCCTCGATGGGCATTCCATTGCCTTCCGCGCCTTTTTCGCGTTACCTCCGGAAGGCTTCAGTACAAGCGCGGGGCAGCATACCAATGCGGTCTATGGGTTCCTCTCTATGCTCACTAATCTCGTTTCTGAAGAACAGCCGGACTATATTGTGGCGGCGTTCGATGAGGGGCGTGCCACCTTCCGCAACCGCGCCTACCCCGAGTACAAGGCACAACGATCAGAAACCCCTGCTGAGTTCATTGGGCAGGTGGAGCTCATCCGGGAGGTACTGCAGGCGCTCGGCATCCCCACCGTCTCTAGTACCGAATATGAGGCGGATGACCTCATCGCCACGTTATCGCGTATCGCCGAGGACTCCGGAAAACACTCCCTGATCTGTACGGGCGACCGGGACTCATTCCAGCTCATCGACGACTACACGACGGTTCTCTTCCCCACAAAGGGGGTGTCGACCCTGGTGCGCTATACGCCAGCACAGGTGAAAGAGCGTTATGACGTCACCCCGCAGCAATACCCTGATATGGCGGCCTTGCGAGGGGATCCTTCAGATAACCTCCCGGGTGTTCCCAAGGTTGGAGAGAAGACTGCAGCAAAGTGGCTCAATCTTTACGGGTCTCTGGAGGAGATCATTGCCCATGCCGATGAGATCAAAGGCAAGGTGGGGGAGAATCTGCGTGCTCACCTTGAGGATGTGAAGCGGAACGCCTACCTCACCACCATGGTGCGGGATGTGGACATGAATCTCGACCTTGCAGATGCCGCCCGTACCCCAGTGGACGAGGCACCCATCAACGAGGTTTTCGACAAACTAGAGTTTGGCTCCCGCCTCCGCGAACGCGTATTCGCAGCGTTCAGTGTTTCTCCTGATACAAACGAAGCACCGGCCGCCGAAGTGTCCCTCACCCTTACCGTTGCTGAACCTGACGGAGTTGCGGACTGGCTATCTGAGCATGGACGAGATGAGGGAGTCTATGGGCTGGTGGTGACGGGTCCCGCCAGCATTGTGGCAGGTGATGTTGACGCCCTCGCTATCGCCAGCCCCACCGGTGAGCAGCTGGTGTGCACACCAGCCTCCCTGAGCCCAACCGATGAGGACGCCCTAGGGGAATGGCTGGCTGATCCGGCGGTGAAGAAAGCCTTCCACGATGCTAAGCAGTGTGCGCATTGCCTCGCTGGTCGCGGGTGGCAGCTCAACGGTGTGTACTTCGACACGTTGGTGGCATCCTACTTGGTTCGGCCCGGCCAACGTGCCACCAGTTTTGACGATGTTGTACGGCGTCATACCGGAGCAGAATTGGCACCCCCGGAGGATGGGCAACTCAGTCTCCTCGAGGTGGCTGACGAGAACGACCAGTTCCGAGAGAATCTCGCAAGGCGGGCAGCTTACCTGCTTGCCCTCGTTGCACAACTAAGCGAGGAACTAGATGGTTACGGGGAAACGCGTCTCTTTCACGAGATGGAGATGCCTCTCGTCATGGTGCTTCAGCGTATGGAGCACGATGGAATTGCTGTTTCTAGCCGAGCCCTCCACGAGCTCGAAGATGATTTTTCCGCTCAAGCTGCATTGCTCGAGCGGGAGGCTTATGCAGCCATTGGTGACGACACCGTCAACTTGGGATCACCGAAGCAGCTGCAAGCGGTTCTGTTCGACCAGCTGGGAATGCCAAAGACTAAGAAAACAAAAACTGGCTACTCCACCAATGCAGAATCTCTCGAAATGCTGTATACGAAGACTGGCCATCCCTTCCTTGCCGCACTATTAGGGCACCGTGCAGCCACCAAACTCAAGACCACAGTGACTGGACTCATCAACTCGGTGAGTGATGACGAGCGTATCCACACCACGTTCAATCAGACGATTACCACCACTGGCCGTCTCTCCTCAACAGACCCGAATCTCCAAAACATTCCGGTGCGGACAGATGAGGGTAAACGCATCCGCGAGATCTTCGTCGCCGGAAAGGGCTACGAAGGACTCCTCACCGCCGACTACTCGCAAATCGAGATGCGCGTCATGGCCCACCTGTCGAAGGATGAAGGGCTCATTGAGGCCTTCCGCCGCGGGGAAGATTTGCACTCCTACGTGGGCTCTGTCGCCTTCGATGTGCCACTAGATGGAGTGACTCCAGAACTACGGCGGCGTACGAAAGCGATGAGCTATGGTCTTGCCTACGGGCTTTCGCCTTATGGGCTAGCTCGACAGCTCGATATACCCGTTGCAGAAGCGAAACGCTTCATGGAGAACTACTTTGAACGATTCGGAGGGGTGCACGACTATCTCCACAATGTGGTGGAAGAAGCCCGGAAGACTGGATACACGGAAACAATGTTCGGGCGGCGTAGGTATCTCCCCGAACTGACCTCGAGTAATCGGGTTGTCCGGGAAAACGCCGAGCGAGCTGCTCTTAACGCACCTATTCAAGGCACCGCCGCAGACATCATCAAATTGGCGATGCTGCGGGTGGATTCTGCTCTGCAGCACTCTGACCTGCGCTCTCGTGTTCTTCTGCAGGTACATGACGAGTTGGTGTGCGAGGTTGCGCCGGGCGAGCGGGAGGCATTGGAGGCTCTGGTATCGGAGTGTATGGACTCTGCTGTCGAGTTGGCAGTCCCACTGGAGGTTTCGGTTGGTTTTGGGGCTACCTGGAATGCTGCGGCGCATTAAGTGAACAGTGGATTACCAGCGTTAATGCAGCTTGTCTCACACTGTGGTGAGCAGTAGTATTGGTAACTGCGTGTGTTCCGTCCGGGCTGCTGTGTTCCTTTCCGGGGTGCGGACGCAGGCAATGACTATTCCATGAACACCTGATACATTCCGTAGTCCGGAGTTACCAACCCTATGACCACTACTAACAACACTCAGCAGGTAGCCGTCAACGATATCGGCACTGCTGAGGACTTCCTCGCCGCTGTCGACGCCACCATCAAGTACTTCAACGACGGTGACATCGTCGAAGGCACTGTCGTCAAGATCGACCACGACGAGGTCCTCCTCGATATCGGCTACAAGACCGAAGGCGTCATCCTTTCACGTGAGCTTTCTATCAAGCATGATGTCGACCCCAGCGAAATCGTCGAAGTTGGCGACACCATTGAAGCCCTTGTTCTCACCAAAGAGGACAAAGAAGGCCGCCTGATGCTGTCCAAGAAGCGTGCTCAGTACGAGCGTGCCTGGGGCACCATCGAAGAACTTAAGGAAAAGGACGAGCCGGTCAAGGGCACCGTCATCGAGGTCGTCAAGGGCGGCCTCATCATGGATATCGGACTGCGTGGCTTCCTGCCTGCCTCCCTCGTGGAAATGCGTCGCGTTCGCGACCTGCAGCCCTACGTTGGCAAGGAACTTGAAGCCAAGATCATCGAGCTCGACAAGAACCGCAACAACGTAGTGCTGTCGCGTCGCGCCTTCCTCGAGCAGACCCAGTCTGAGGTTCGCTCCGAGTTCCTCAACCAACTGCAGAAGGGCCAGATCCGCAAGGGTGTCGTGTCCTCCATCGTTAACTTCGGTGCCTTCGTGGACCTGGGCGGCGTAGACGGACTCGTTCACGTCTCCGAGCTGTCCTGGAAGCACATTGATCACCCGTCCGAGGTTGTCGAGGTCGGCCAGGAAGTTACCGTCGAGGTTCTCGACGTCGACATGGACCGCGAGCGCGTCTCCCTGTCTCTCAAGGCAACCCAGGAAGATCCCTGGCGTCAGTTCGCCCGGACCCACGCCATCGGCCAAATTGTGCCCGGCAAGGTCACCAAGCTCGTCCCCTTCGGCGCCTTCGTGCGTGTCGAAGAAGGCATCGAGGGCCTCGTCCACATCTCCGAGCTGGCAGAGCGCCACGTGGATGTTCCGGATCAGGTCGTCACCGTTGGCCAGGAAGTCATGGTCAAGGTCATCGACATCGACCTCGAGCGTCGTCGTATCTCCCTGTCCCTCAAGCAGGCTGACATTGACTACACCGAAGAGTTCGATCCCGCCAAGTATGGTATGTCCGACTCTTACGATGAGCAGGGCAACTACATCTTCCCCGAAGGCTTCGACCCTGAAACCAACGAATGGATCGAAGGCTACGAGAAGCAGCGTGAAGAATGGGAGGCTCGCTACGCAGAAGCCGAGCGTCGCCACCAGCTCCACACCAAGCAGGTAGAAGCCAACCGTATTGCTGCCGCTGAAGCTGGCGAAGCTGCCCCCGAGGGCGACTACACCGCACAGACTCCGGCTGCTGACGAAGCCCATGGCTCCCTTGCCTCTGATGAGCAGCTCAACGCCCTGCGTGAGAAGCTCGCTGGAAACTAGTCACTGCTAGCGCGGACGTACTCCGAGTACTGTCCCACTACACGTCAGAACTGCGGAGGAAGCATCTTGCTTCCTCCGCAGTTCTTTATCGTCACTTACTAAACTAGAATCGATATAGCTCGACGACTCACCACAAGGAGAGGAACGACCTGTGATCGGTCTGTCCGGAGGAATCGGATCGGGAAAATCTACGGTCGCCGCAGTATGGCGAGAACTGGGAGCCACCGTAGTCGATGCAGATCAGGTAGCACGAGAAGTCGTTGCACCCGGAACACCAGGGCTAGCAGCTCTAGCCGCTCAGTTCGGAAACGACCTTGTCCAACCAGACGGAACACTCAACCGGACGCTCTTGGCGCAGCGCGCATTTGTCGATTCCACCCACACCGAGCAGCTCAACGCCATTCTTCAGCCTGCAATCGCCGCACGTGCGGCAGAACTTCTTGCGGCAGCTCCATGTCCCCAGCTGGCTGTTTATGATGTCCCTCTCCTTGTTGAGCACAACATGGCAGGTATGTTTGAGTACATTGTCATGGTGCTATCGCCCGTCGAGCAGCGTCTGGAGCGGCTCGTACACCAGCGAGGCCTGGCAGTCGAGGATGCGCGTGCGCGGATGGCACAGCAGGCCACTGACGAGGAACGGCGGGCACTCGCCGATATCATTATCGACAATGACGGCACAGTAGACGAGTTGCGAGAGCGAGCGAGCGGTGTGTGGCACTACTTGGAAAGCTGCTGCTCAACGTAGTCGACAATCACAGGAGCACACCGTTCTAGTGTTTCCCGTGTCGTCACAAAGTCCTCTGGACCTCCATACCAAGGGTCTTCTACATCGAGAATCTGGTCTGCAATCTCTGGGCTGATAATACGTTGCGGGTTACAGACGTCGTCAAAGGTGCGGAAGAGTAGGATGGGGCGATCGTGGAGCCCGAAACGTTGGCAGAGTCTCTCAAGACCCCACACATGCCCAGCTGTCATGGCCAGGATGAGGTCAGCCTGTGAGAGCTCTGCGCGAGTGGCCTGATGCGCACGGTGTGCTGGGGTCGGGTAGCCCGCCCGCGCCAACTCTGCCTGTGCACGATAGTCGATACCGTTGCCGGTTTCTTCCGTGCTTACTCCCGCTGAGCGGATCTCAATAGTGGAGGGATCGAGACCACGCGCTGCAGCTTCTTCCCGAACGATGATCTCAGCCATAATCGACCGGCAGATATTTCCAGTGCAGATCATGAGAATCCGGTAGGGAGTGGGCATGATGCAGCCTCCTTGTGATGATAAACGAACGCCGCATCTCTTTCTCGCAGGAGGAAGAAAATGCGGCGGTTCGGGACAGTTATCGTTAACGGCGCAGACTATGAACGCGGTCGGTAGATTCGCGCTCGACTAGCTTCATCTGCACAGTAGTGGTGAGGTGGCCAACATCGCGATGCTGGTGACGGAGCTGTTCCAGTAGCTGGCTGAAGGCCAGTGAGCCTTGGGTTCGGCGAGACGCAGTAACGGTGGTGAGCGCGGGGGTAACCAGTGCACTCATGAAGATGTTGTCGGTGCCTACCACGGATACATCGCGGGGGACATCAATGCCGACAGACTTTACTGCAATCATGAATCCCATGGCCATGAGGTCGTTATGGGCGATGACAGCGGAGGTACGGCGTTGCATCCATTCACGGGCGGCAGCCGCACCGCCGGCGACGGTGGGGCGGCGCGGGGGAGTACGACGGATGGCCATCTTCCGGCGGGAGCACTGTTCGAGGAGTGCCTGCCACCGCTGGGCGTCGTCGTAGGAGTGGACGGGTCCCGGGAGGAAGGTGAGGGAGCGGTGGCCAAGGTCGTATAGGTGAGCGACCATTTCTTGGACGCCTTGGCGGGCATCGCTGATGACGGCGGGCACACCGGGTACCTCACGGTTCAGAGTGACTACTGGGCGCTGCTTGGCCATTGCCTGGATGGCTGCATCGGGGAGACGTGGGGAGACAAGGATGAGACCTTCGGCGAGTCCCATCGAGCGTTCAAGGGTTTCGCTGTTCTGGTCATCGATCTCAGTAGCGTCAAGCAGAATAGTTGAGTAGCCGGCAGCGAGCGCCTCGCGGCGGATGCCTTTGATAGTCTCTGCGTATGTCGGGTTGGCGATATCGGGGACCGCAACGGCAATGAGTTGGGTGGACTGTGCAGAGGTGAAGCTGACGGTTGCTGCCCGGTAGCCGATTTTCTCCGCCACTTTGCGAACTCGGGCTGCGGTTTCGGCATTGACTCGTCCGGGGCGGGAAAAGGTACGGGACACGGTAGAGGGTGCCACTCCGGCTTCACGGGCTACGTCATAGATGGTGACGCGCTTGGCGTCACTGGAAGACTTACTCTTACTGCTCACACGGTTAAGTTTAGTTTAGTTGCCGTAGCTTGCCAAACTGGTCTGAGCCTTTCACCTGCGGTTCTGTGATAGATGAAAAGTTTTTTTCGAGATTTTGGCCTCATTTTAGCGCCAAAAGAGTAGATGTTTTTGATTGCAAAATTCATCGAAAAAGTCAAGGAATCTTTAGGGATTGTCCATAACGTCACGCTTCATAGCAGCCCACATGGGTGACTCCTGCACCTGTTGAAGACTAACGGCGCGGCCTTCTCGATCGCATAAGGGAACCAACCAGTTGGGGTATTCCGTATCGGTTCCCGGAACATTCTCGGAACGCTGCTCCGTCACAATATCAGCGAGAGAAATAGCTTTTGCGGTGGCCGGGGCCAGCCACATCAGTTGATGAATCGCCAGGACTTCTGCGTCGCTGCCGGGGAGCGTGTCACTTGGCCACACCCCCATGCGGGTCCCCATCTCTACGATGTCAGCACGGTTACGGAGATAATCCTGCCATTCAGCCTCTCGGGGTTGTCCCAAGATGCCCAAACTATCCCGCAGGTCTACCTGTTTTCCCGCAAGATACGCGGAGACAGGAGGCATGTCATGCGTACTCACCGTCATCATGCAGTCGCGACGGATGGTCTCGGGGACACGTAGTTGACCATTGTCGTCGTACTCGTACCAGAGTACGGAGGTTCCCCAAATACCATAGTGGCACAGCGCTTCTCGCACATAATCCTCAACAGTTCCGAGATCTTCCCCGATAATCACACAACCGTGCCGATGGGCTTCGAGGATGACAATGCGTAGCAGGTCATGGTAGGGGAAAGGTACGTAAACGCCAGCAGTCGGAGGCATACCGCGGGGAATCCACCACAAACGAAAAAGACCCAGAATGTGGTCAATCCGTACTCCACCGCCCGTTTCGCACAGTTTGCGAATCATCTGGACGAACGGGGCATACCCTACTTCTTGCAGCGATTTCGGATGCCATGGTGGCTGATTCCAGTTCTGCCCCAACTGGTTGTAGGCGTCCGGTGGGGCACCAACGGTGACTTCTGGAACCATCAGGGAGGGGAGCGACCAGACGTCGGCAGAGTGGAGCCCCACCCCAACGGCCAGATCGTGAACAATGCCGATACTCATCCCCGCAGCCTTAGCTGCTCGTTGTACATCTTGCAGCTGATCCGTAAGAAGGAATTGCACCCACTGGTGGAATTTTATCCGCTTGGCATGCTCCACAGATTTCTCTACCGCCCATGCAGAAGAGGGACCATGGTCGTTCTCCCACAGAATCGGATGATCCTCTCCATACTCCTCGACCAGCGCACACCACAACGCATAATCCCGCAGCTGGGAACCCTCCTGCTGACAGAACTCCTCAAAATGATCGAGGCGGAGCGTGTACATGCCGTCACTGAACAAGAGCTCTAGCGCTGCCATCTTCGCACTGTGGACGGCACTCCGATCAAGTAGTTCCGGGGACTGGTTGCGTGTTTTCAGTGGCGCCGCGAGGGCATCAATAGCAGCACGACACTCTGCCGATGCTGATTGGTATTCCGGCAGATCCTCGACCGCCAGCATGAGAACAGAAAGATAACGGCGGGACCTGGGTAAATAGGGCGAGTTTTCTACTGGGGCCACCGTAGAACCTGCATGAATAGGGTTGATGCTGACGAAGTCGGCACCTTCTCGGGCAGCCCAGCAGCACAGCTCTTTCAGATCGTGGCTATCTCCCATGGACCAGGACTGATCGCCGCGAAGGGCGTAAATCTGGGTAGTCAACCCCCACACATTCTGCTGATTCGGAGAAATCTGGAGGTAAGAAGGAGTCACAATAATGTGTGTGGTCCGATAGGTGACATCAGCCGAGATGACTACCAGCCGGTGGTAACCCTGGGGGAGAGCAGATGGCAGCTCGGCAGCCAGCACCGGATCTTTCTTCCCGGGAAGTTCAACAGTGACAAGGCGCAGCGGGACCCGTGAACCGTCCTCCAAGTGTACTTCCCAGTCCGCTAACTGCAGCAGACCCCACTCTGACTGTGGTGCAGAGAGAGTCAGGTAGTGCAGCTTCTCTTCTTCCACCACGGCGGTGGCCGGGAGACCTGCGAATCGTTGTTGAGATGACACAGGAAGATGGGTCTCGAGCGCAGTCTCCACTGCCTTGATCGAATCGGCAGAGTAAGGATGCCATGCATGGTCAGCTCCACGGTAGCCCTTGGCGAGGCCCCACTTGTGGGAGGCGGTGTGCTCGTGCGTCATGTCTTTGATGCTACCGAGCGGATGAGAAAATGACCGCTGCGATGGGAACTGACAAGCTCGGTTATCCGTTTTAGAGTGGAGTAAAGGATTCTGTCCAGAGCAGTGAATTCCCTCGTCGTGCAGGAAAGGAGGCGGCGGAAGAGTGGCGAGCCCATTGCCCGGTTGGGAAAAATACACATTTTTGGGGCCAGAAACTCTGGCCGTTGCGATCGATCCTCGTACCGAGCGGTGTGAAGTATTGGAAGGAGAGCTCGCCGGAAAGCGCTTCAATTCCGCGGTACGCGCAGCACGTGCCATTTTGGCGACCTACCCAGGAATCCTCACAGCGCTGCCGAGTGCAGAGCAGATGGCGTTCCCCGGGGAACTTTGGCAGAAACAGAAAGTTTCGGTGGACTCCCGCACAGCAGACTCTTCAACCAGTACAGTCATAGTGACTGCCCCGATGAGGTGAATACTGATAATGCCCAACCAAGGAAAACAGGTCAGAGCAGCCGTCGAGGGATGGCTGCGTGACGCTGCCATCCCCGTTACAAGCGCTGCCTATCGTCTCTCAGATAAAGCCGCGCTGGCACTGAGTGCTGGCTATTTGGACCAGAATATGCGGGGTATTTTGCACGCGCGCCTACAGAAAGGGTCTACCACTCCACGAACCGGGGGTGTGGAAGAGCTTAGTCGCATTGCCGCAACTGCCCACGAATGGCATGATGTCGCCAATGGTGACCCCACCACGGCACTCCGTAATGACAAGTTCATCACGGACGACGGCAAACTCATGGCTAACGATGTCCGGTCGGCACTAGCACATCGACGCTACCGCAAATATATGGGGTCACTGGGCGGTTACCGGCGCGCCTTTATCTCTGATCCAGCATTCGCCAAGTCGTGGATGGGACTACGGGAGGAAAAACGTAACGGGATTTTCCTCAATACAAGCCAACGCAACATTATCTTTGATGCGCTCTGTCGCTGCGCAGTTCCGAGCAAGGTTGAGTATGCCGAGAAAGTGGGCCCCTCTACGGACCGCTACCGACTCCGAACCTTTAACCGCACGGATCTTCCTCTCTGGGCATTTAACGCTGAGCAACAAGCACTAGTGGACCCTTCGGAGGACCCAACGCAAAGTAGCGCCCCGACCGCACCCCGCAGAGCTGGCACGGGTGCTGATGGGCATGGAGCGCAGAGCGCGGGACCTGCACCGACCCGTTCAGGGAGCGCATTAGAGTCGGTGCTTGACCGTGTTCCCGATGCACTGCGCGGCGATATGAGCTCAATGCGCAAGATTGTCAACGATGCAGTCTCTGGCATTTCCCGAGTCATCGCCGGACGTCCAGTGGAAGACGAATCTTGGACCTCCAGCCGTGAGCAGCTCCTCCGAGTACAGGCGGCGACCTTCTATTTCGCCGATTCCTACGATGCTGCCCTCTACATTCTGGGTATCGTGATGGACCGCCTCGATAGGTCACCTGCCTGGCACGGTGACGCACTCGCTGCCCAAGCCTCCAGCATCGACATCACCGCCGAAGTGATGGAAGTGGCCAGTGACATTGTGGAGCTGCGAGACGTTTCTGCAGCGCTGCGGAAACGTGGTCTTCAGCATGGCGTTACCCACCGCAATCGCCTCCGGGAGCTCGGAGAAGTCTGGACCGAGCTCGTTGACCGTGTTGTAGCACTTGTCGCTCTGGCCGATGCAGTCGACATTGTCGATAGTGAGTTAGTGCGCTGGAGTGACTACCGCTCCGTGGATGACCTGGATGACCGTATCGATAACCTCGTCGCCCGCTCCGGGTTCCGCACCGCCTCCAATCAGATGGACCTCTCCGTGCGGCAGGATATTGCCGAGTCTGGCCGAGTGATGGCTGTTGCTCGTTCCGTCATCGAGCAGGAAATTGGAGCACTCGGTCGGGGAACACACACTTAGCACAGTGGCATTGGTTTGCTCCGCTTCCTAAACTGAAGGAAAATCCTCCTATACAGGGGGTTGCCGGGAGGAGTATGCGGATTGCGTGAATACACCACGCCACTGGTCTATCGTGTGGAGTCCGACGAGTCGATCGTCGATTCACTCTACCGGCAGTCCGAAGAAGCACCTGATCGTGTGCTCTTCCAGAGGCCTGTCCTTTCCGACTGGGTTGACGTGTCCGCCCGCCACTTCGCAGCAGAAGTGCGCGCGCTCTCCCGCGGTTGGATTAGCCTCGGAATCCGCCCAGGTGACCGGATAGCTTTACTATCACAGACCCGCTACGAGTGGATGCTCTTCGCCTACTCCGTATGGAGCTGCGGAGCAGTTCTCGTCCCCATCTACCCCTCATCATCCGCAGAACAGGTCCACCACATTTTGGAGGATTCTGGGGCGCAGTTCCTCGTCGTGGAAAAACCACAACACCTGGGAACTGTCCTACAAAAGGACAAACCTGCAACACTGCAGGATATTTACGTCATCGAGCAGTCCGCCACTGATCTCATTGTCGCGGCAGGGCGCGGCGCAGTCGGCTGCAATCTCGAACTTGACCGGCGTATCGGCGCCCTCGATGCAGAAACTCTCGCTTGCATCATCTTCACCTCCGGTACCACCGGTGATCCCAAGGGTGTGCAGATCTCCCACGGAAATATCCTCCATGAGATCCGAGCGTTAGGTGGTCGTGCTGTTGCCCAAGATCCTGTGCAACCGGGCAAACGGGTTCTCAACTTCCTCCCACTCGCCCATGTCTTCCAGCTCGCAATCTCGCTCATGTGTATTGATCGCGGCGTCACCCAAGCTTATTGGTCCGACTTCAGCACGGTGATCGAACAGTTTATGCGGTTCAAACCGCATCTCTTCGTCGGCGTGCCACGCGTGTACGAGAAAATCGTGGAAGCGATGCGCCGCAAGTCACGGATCGCCGGCCCCCTGGGTGAATGGCTTTTCGACCACTCCTATCACAGTGCAATCAATTACTCGCGGATAGCTAATAAATCACGGGTACCGGTATCCATGTGGGCACGGCATCAGTTCTATGACCGCCTCATCTACCGTGCGCTTCGCGATACCCTCGGCGGCGAACTGCAATGGGTTGTCTCCGGCGGTGGTTCTCTCAACAGTGAGCTTGCACACTTCCTGCACGGGGCAGGAGTGGACGTCTACGAGGGATATGGGCTTACCGAAACTTCTGCGGCAATTACCGTCAACAGCCCAGGGGAGTGGCACATAGGCTCCATCGGCCGTCCGCTCCCTGGCTGCTCTGTCCGCATCGCCGATGACGGAGAAGTTCTCCTCAAGGGTGGTATGGTCACGAGTGGCTACTGGCATAATGATGACGCTACCGCTGACGCCTTCGATAACGGCTGGCTGCATAGTGGAGACCTGGGATCACTCGATCGCGAAGGCTATGTCTATATCACCGGGCGGAAGAAAGAAATTATCGTTACTGCCGGGGGTAAAAATGTGTCCCCAACCAAACTGGAGACAGTTATCGACCGCTGCCCCCTCGTCAGCCATGCAGTTGTCATCGGTGATCGACGGAAATATATCAGCTGTCTCATCACCTTAGATAGAGAAGCAGTTCGAGAATGGCTGCAGAGTAACGGTCGCGATCCCGACCTCCCCATCGACAAACTCCAGCGCGACCCCGATGTGCGTCGCATTCTCCAAGACGCCATCGATCGGGCTAACCAACAAGTATCGAGAGCGGAGTCCATCAAACGGTTCCGTATCCTTCCGCGTGACCTCACTGAGGAGGATGGTGAACTTACAGCCACTATGAAGCTCAAACGCCACGCCATCAACCTGCATTTTCAAGATGAAATTGAGCAGATTTACCGGGGAAAGCGACGCTAGATAGTGCGCGGTAGCATGGAGAAGACCCCTCGTCCCTAGGCATGGAAGGATACGGCGTGGCCTTCGCAACCGAACACCCTGACCTCCCCGAGTCCGGTTACCGGCCGGTCGGCGAGATCCTCCGCACGTCCCAGCCCTTCCGTGTCGAGAGTCCTTTCCAACCCGCTGGCGACCAACCGACCGCAATTGCAGAACTCGCTCGCCGAATTAACCGTGGCGATAGGGACACAGTGTTGATGGGCGCGACGGGTACCGGAAAATCTGCTACCGCTGCCTGGCTCATCGAACAGGTGCAGCGCCCCACCCTGGTCATGGCTCCTAACAAGACATTGGCAGCACAGCTGGCCAACGAACTCCGCACCCTCCTGCCGAATAACGCAGTTGAGTACTTCGTTTCCTACTACGATTACTACCAGCCTGAAGCGTACATCGCGCAAACTGATACCTATATCGAAAAAGACTCCTCCATCAACGAGGATGTGGAACGGCTTCGCCACTCCGCCACCATGAGCTTGCTGTCTCGTCGAGACGTCGTCGTTGTCGCCTCAGTCTCCTGTATCTACGGCTTAGGTACCCCCCAGTCCTACCTTGACCGGTCTATTCTGTTGCGCGTCGGCGACGAACTCGATAGAGATGACTTCATCAAACTGCTCGTAGAGATCCAGTATGACCGTAATGACATCGCTTTTAGCCGTGGTGTTTTCCGAGTCAAAGGCGACACGATCGACATCATCCCCGCCTATGAAGAGCTCGCTGTGCGCATCGAGTTTTTCGGAGACGAGATTGATGGCCTGTACTACCTTAACCCGCTCACCGGTGACATCGTCCGCCCGGTGGACAACCTCCATATTTTTCCCGCTACTCATTACGTGGCCGGCCCGGAACGGATGAAAGAAGCCATCGAGGGAATTCAGCAAGAACTCGATACTCGTCTGCAACAGTTGGAGTCCGCTGGCAAACTGCTGGAAGCGCAACGCCTCCGCATGCGCACCACCTATGACATTGAAATGATGGAGCAGATGGGGTTCTGCTCTGGCATCGAAAACTACTCGCGGCATATTGACGGACGCGGCCCCGGGACCCCACCTGCCACACTGCTCGACTATTTTCCTGACGACTTTCTCACCATCATCGACGAGTCACACGTCACCGTCCCGCAAATCGGTGGCATGTTCGAAGGCGATATGAGCCGCAAACGCAACCTGGTCGAGCACGGGTTCCGGCTGCCTTCAGCACTCGACAACCGGCCACTCACCTTTGACGAATTCGAAGCACGCGTTGGGCAAACCGTCTACATGTCCGCCACCCCCGGCCCCTTCGAACTTGAGGCAGCTCATGGGGAGGTAGTCGAACAGGTTATTCGCCCCACCGGGCTCATCGACCCCAAAGTAGTCGTCAAACCCACCAAGGGACAGATCGATGACCTCCTCGCAGAAATCCGGGAACGAACCGCCCAGGACGAGCGCATCCTCGTCACAACTCTGACGAAAAAGATGGCGGAAGACCTCACCGACTACCTGCTGGAACGAGGAGTTCGCGTACGCTATCTTCACTCCGACATCGATACACTGCGGCGAGTCGAACTGCTCCGCCAGCTACGACTTGGCTCCTATGACGTACTAGTCGGTATTAATCTCCTCCGGGAGGGCCTCGACCTCCCGGAAGTGTCCCTCGTGGCGATTCTCGACGCTGATAAAGAAGGTTTCCTCCGATCCCGTACCTCCCTGATCCAGACAATTGGACGTGCTGCCCGAAACGTCAGTGGCGAAGTGCACATGTATGCGGACTCGATCACCGACTCGATGCGGGATGCTATTGACGAGACAGAGCGGCGCCGCGCCAAACAGATTGCCTACAACGAGGAACATGGGATCGATCCACAGCCACTCCGCAAACAGATTACGGATATTCTCGACGAGCTTTATGACGACCTCGATGGCACCACTGAAACTGCTGCGCATGAGATGAAGAAAGGTTCCCGACTGGCGGCGCGAACTCAACAACACGCGCAGCGCGGCAAACTCGATACCGCAGGGAAACGTGGTACCGGTGGGGAAAGTGCAGTGCCGGGAATGGACAATCTGGATACTGCACACATGCCGCGGAAGCGCATGGAAGCTCTTATTGTTGAGCTCACGGACCAGATGGCCACGGCCGCACGTGATCTCCAGTTTGAGATCGCTGCCCGTCTCCGAGACGAAATTGCAGATCTCAAACGGGAAGTGCGCCACATGGAAGAAGCCGGAATCGAGTAATCGCCACTCCCAGTTCGGAGAGCTGTCGGTCGCTTGCCGCGCTTAGGTGGTGAGTTACTCCACCAGCGCAGATAGACAGTAGGGCAGTGCCCCTTCGTGTACAACGGCAAGTGATTGGGTAGCACGTGTCATCGCCACAAATAGATCATTGAGACCTTGCGGAGACGCCTCTACTATTCCGACTGGATCAGTGACGATAACGTAGTCGTACTCCAGTCCCTTCGCGTCCTGTACCAGTGATACTGGTGCGCCCACAAGTGTTTTGAGGGGTTGATCTGAGGACTCGTCCATCAGTGCACTCAGTACAGCAGGGGATACTAGGATGCCGCAGCTACGGTGCTCATCCGGGTAGAGGCGGGCGAGCTCTTGCACGGTGCGCCGTAGTGCTGTACTCCATTGCTCCTCACCGCGATCAATGAGCTCCACCTCATGCTGCGAACTGCGGATGGAACGAGGGAGGCGGGCTGCCGGATTGATTTCCGCCAACACACCCTCACTCGCCTCCATAATCTGCCGGGTTGTCCGGTAATTGACCGACAGTGTAAAAGAACGCCAGCGATTCCTCACATAGGGAGAAAGCGCATCCTCCCACTGTTCCACGCCAGCTGGATTAGAGGTCTGCGCAGTATCGCCAACAATCGTCATCCACCGGTTTGGTGACCGGCGCATCACCATGCGCCAGGCGAGCGGAGAGAGCTCCTGGGCCTCATCAATAATGACATGCCCATAAGCCCATTCGCGGTCGTGTGCGGCACGCTCTGCGGTGGTGAGGAAGGATTGGTCCGTGTGACGATCAGCCAGCCGGCGAGCGTCAATGATGTCGTAGGCCGCGAGAATCTCGCTATCGGATTCATCCTCGAACTCGAGAGATGCAGACGCCTTGAGAATGTCGAGGGCATCCTGCGCATCCTCGACCATCTGTTGCTAGTTATCACCGGGGGTGGCGTCGGCCTGGGAACGTGGTGGGCGCCCTAACTGTTCTGCTGCCTCGTCGAGGAGCGGCACGTCTGCCACAGTGAACGGGTTACCCTCCGGTCGCAGCAGAAAGTCAATATCGCCTGCAGGGAGGATGCCTGCGCAGGCGTCTTCCGCATGCGTTCTTTCTGTGAGTAGTCGCGTCACTACACGCTCGGCAGTCAAGATGGGCCAGTGCTCGTCGACCAGAGACTGCACTTCGGGGGAGTGCAGCAGGTCCTCCGTCAAATCCGCAATATCGGAGCGGGACAGTAGCATACCAGGGCGATCCGGACGCTCAGGGTCAGTGCCAATCTCCGCCGCGTAAGCCTCCACAATCTCCTCAACCAAGGTGTCATGGAACATCTGCCGGGCTCGATTATGGGGGCGCCTGCTGGAGCGTGCCCGCCCACGTGCCCGCCGAATCATTCGAGGGGTGACAGAGAATGGCGTTCCATCAACATGAATGGTGACGGGTTCTGCGAGCACTGTCTGCCATGCCCGAATGGCCTGCTTGAGGACATCGACCATGAGTAACGACCCCTTGACTTCTTGCGCAGCTAGGCTGTCTTCAGATCGTGCAGTCACACCAGGGAACATATCTCCCAGGGTCATGAGCACTACGCCAGTCTCGCCCAGTGAAGGGAGCACACGGTTAATGTAGCGCAGGAAGGTGTCGTTAGGGCCGATTATGAGTACGCCAGAGCGTTCTAGGATAGATCGGAACGTGTACAGCAAATATGCGGCGCGGTGCAGCGCAACAGCGGTTTTACCGGTACCAGGGCCCCCTTCCACCACGACAACGCCGCGATGTTCGCAACGAATAATTTCGTCCTGTTCCCGCTGGATCGTCGCCACAATATCCGTCATATGACCAGTACGGGGCGCATTAAGCGCTTTCAATAGTGCGGACTCAGAAGCGACACCATCCGCCATGTCTTGTGGATCGGGATAACCTGTGGGGGTGTCGCCATGCGTCAAGAACTCGTCCGAAAGGGATGTGAGTTTGCGGCCCAACGAGTGGATAGTGCGCCGGCGCCACACCCCCTCCGGGTGCGCGGTAGTCGCCAAATAGTAGGGGCGTGCTAAGGGGGCACGCCAATCCACCAACATGGGGCGACAGTCGTGGTCATTGTCCAGTAATCCCATGCGGCCGATATAGCGAGTCGCCTCTGCCTCTATGTGGGTGTCATCAATCGCCTCGGGAACGATGTCGATTCGCCCAAAACAGAGCCCGGCCTGAGACTCGTCAATGGCACGAATCTGGGACGTATAGAGTGCGTTGTAGGATTCTCGTTCACTGCGTGCCTGTGGAGTGCCCCCAGATTGGGCTAAGACAGCCTGTAGTTTGGCCACAGTAGCTGCACGTTCTTCCTCTGCCAACTGATAGACCGCCGCCAGATGGTGTTCTTCGGCATCCCAAGAGTCGGGCAGGGGGAGGGGAGTTGGCACGAGCGTACTCCTTACACAGATAGCAACATTCACGTCACCTGCAGGGTAGCGGGTAACGGCGCACAACAAGATAATCCATTATTCCAGATCCCTACCGGTGGATCTCTTCCGCCACTCGAAATGCGCACGTTCCGCGTCGGGCTGTTGGCTACTGGCGAACATGCCGAGAGGTCGTTTGACGAGGTCGTTACGATGAGTGGGAGAAGCTCATCGAAGGAGGACAGATGGCGGAACGCCTGGTTGTGCGGGGCGCACGCGAACACAATTTGAAAGGTGTTGACCTCGACCTGCCCCGCGATGCGTTCATCTGTTTCACCGGTCTTTCGGGTTCCGGTAAATCCTCCCTCGCCTTCGACACAATCTTTGCTGAAGGCCAACGTCGTTACGTGGAGTCCCTTTCTGCTTATGCGCGGCAGTTCCTGGGACAGATGGATAAACCCGACGTGGAGATTATCGAGGGATTGTCTCCGGCAGTGTCTATCGATCAGAAGGCGACCAATCGGAATCCTCGCTCGACGGTGGGTACTATCACCGAAATCTACGATTATCTCCGTCTGCTTTATGCGCGTGCCGGTACTGCACACTGCCCAGAGTGTGGTGCAGTTATTTCTCGGCAGACGCCACAGCAGATTGTCGATCAAGTGTTGACACTGCCAGAACGAGAGAAATTCCAGATTCTGGCTCCGGTGGTGCGCACTCGAAAAGGTGAGTTCCACGAACTCTTTACTCGTCTCCAAAGCGAAGGTTTTGCGCGTGTTCGAGTAGATGGGCGCATCTATCCACTGAGTGAACCCCCCACTCTCAAAAAGCAAGAGAAGCACGATATCGACGTCGTGGTTGACCGCATGATGGTGAAGGCTTCAGCGAAGCAGCGTCTGACCGATTCCATCGAAACGGCGTTAAATCTGGCAAACGGCATTGTCGTCATTGAATGGGTGGACAAACTCGAGGACGATCCGGACCGCATGATGCGATTCTCGGAGCGAATGGCATGCCCGAATGGCCACCGTCTCGACCTTGATGAAATGGAGCCCCGCTCGTTTTCCTTCAACTCTCCCTATGGTGCCTGCCCGGACTGTGATGGGTTGGGGTCGCACATGAAGCTCGATCCTGCACTTATTGTGCAGGATGGGGACAAGAGCCTGGCAGAAGGGGCAGTTTTGCCGTGGGCGTATGGAGCTAACCAAAGCTACTTCCAGAAGCTGTTGGGCGGTCTTGCGGAGGCTATGGACTTTTCTATGGATACTCCCTGGGATGAGCTCACCGCGGCACAGCGCAAGGGCGTGCTATATGGGTCGTCTCATGAAGTGCATGTGAGCTATAAGAATCGGTTCGGCCGACGGCGCAGCTACGCCGCTCCCTTCGAAGGCGTCATCCCATATATCAACCGTAAGCTCGAGTACACCGATTCGGAGAGTCTGAAAGAGCGCTACCAGTCGTTCATGCGGCCGGTACCGTGTGAGTCCTGTCAGGGAAAACGCCTGCGGCCTGAGATTCTGGCGGTCACTCTTGCCACCGATGACGGTCGTGAACTCAGTATTGCAGATATGACCGATCTGTCGATTGACGAGTGCCTGGAGGTCATCAATCGCCTTCAGCTCGGAAGCAGGGAAGCTGAGATTGCGCACAGTATCATCAAAGAAGTTCGTGCTCGCCTCCAGTTCCTGCTGGATGTGGGGTTGAACTACTTGACGCTGTCGCGTGCCGCGGCCACTCTGTCTGGAGGGGAAGCGCAGCGTATTCGGCTCGCCACTCAGATCGGATCAGGGCTGGCTGGGGTCTTATATGTTCTCGACGAGCCGTCCATTGGGTTGCATCAGCGGGATAATCGGAAGCTCATTGCCACTCTTAAACGTCTCCGCGATCTCGGAAACACTCTCATTGTTGTGGAGCACGACGAAGAGACGATGCAGGAAGCTGATTGGGTTGTTGACATTGGTCCAGGCGCTGGCGAATTCGGTGGAGAGATTGTCTATTCAGGGTCCTACGAGGGGCTTCTGAAGGTCGAGAATTCGCTCACTGGTGCCTATTTGTCCGGACGACGCACCATTGCAGTACCTGCCGTCCGGCGCCCGGTAGATCCGGATCGGACTCTCACTGTGGTGGATGCGCGTGAGAATAATTTGCAGCACATTGATGTGCAGTTCCCATTGGGCGTACTAACTTGCGTGACAGGTGTCTCTGGCTCGGGCAAGTCGACCTTGGTGAACGATATTCTCGCGACCGCCCTAGCGAATGAGCTTAACCATGCTCGACAGGTGCCGGGTTCCCACAAGCGGATCGAGGGGTTGGAGCACCTGGACAAATTGGTACAGGTGGACCAGTCACCTATTGGGCGTACTCCCCGCTCTAACCCAGCAACCTATACCGGAGTTTTCGATAAGATCCGTGGGCTTTTTGCTGCTACTCCTGATGCCAAAATGCGAGGTTACAAACCCGGTCGCTTCTCCTTCAATGTGAAGGGAGGCCGGTGCGAAGCCTGCCATGGTGATGGCACGATCAGAATCGAGATGAACTTCCTCCCGGATGTCTACGTGCCGTGTGAAGTCTGCCATGGCCGTCGCTATAACCGGGAGACGCTGGAGGTGCGCTACAAGGGCAAGAACATCTCTGAGGTGTTGGATATGCCCATTGTTGAAGCTGCTGAGTTCTTTAAGCCCATTACGAGTATCCACCGTTATCTCAGCACATTGGCGGATGTGGGCTTGGGATATGTGCGGTTAGGGCAGCCTGCGACCACACTGTCTGGGGGTGAGGCGCAGCGTGTCAAATTAGCTTCTGAACTGCAGAAACGCTCCACTGGGAGTACGGTCTACATCCTTGATGAACCGACTACCGGGCTGCACTTTGAGGACATCCGCAAGCTGCTCGACGTCATCAATGGTCTGGTTGATAAGGGCAATACAGTTATCGTCATCGAACACAATCTTGACGTCATTAAATCTGCAGATTGGGTTATTGATCTCGGACCCGAAGGAGGATCCGGTGGCGGTCGCATTGTAGCGGCGGGAACTCCTGAAGAAGTTGCACAGGTTCCGGAGTCCTTCACTGGGCAGTTTTTGGCAGAGATGCTTACTTCGTCGTAGAGCGGGTCTGGTTCGTAAGAAATTCTGTGTGGCGCTGAATTGGTATTCCAGGGCTTTTTCGGTACACTCGTGGCTAAGACCGTCTGAAGCATGCTTCAGAAGCAAGTGGAGTCCCATCCCACCAGTCGACGTCAGGAGCGCCGCTCCGATTGTTTCCTGGTCCGTTAGGTCCCTTCTCCCGTGTATGTCGGGTAGTGAGGATAGTTAACGGTCGATGGGCCCTGCCGGTAAGAATGCCGCCGCGGGGCTTTTTCGTGGATGCGATGGGATCACTTCGGTCACCAGAATCCGAACTATTGAGGAGTCCCCATCAGCAATCAAGACGCCCGCATTAATGAGCGAATCCGTGTTCCCGAAGTCCGCCTGGTAGGCCCCAACGGGGAACAGGTGGGCATTGTACGTGTGGAGCAGGCTCTCAAGCTGGCGTACGAGGCTGACCTCGACCTGGTTGAGGTCGCTCCCAATGCCCACCCACCTGTGTGCAAGATCATGGACTACGGCAAGTTCAAGTATGAGGCTGCGCAGAAAGCTCGCGAAGCTCGCAAGAACCAGCAGCAGACCGTGATCAAGGAGCAGAAGCTTCGTCCCAAGATCGACGACCACGACTATGAGACCAAGAAGGGAAACGTTGTTCGTTTCCTTAATAAAGGTTCCAAGGTCAAGGTGACCATCATGTTCCGTGGACGTGAACAATCTCGTCCTGAGCTGGGCTACCGCCTGCTTGAACGACTCGCCAATGACGTCGAAGAGTACGGCTTTGTCGAGGCTCGTCCGAAGCAAGATGGCCGCAATATGACGATGGTTATTGCTCCCCACCGTGGGAAGAAGACTCGTCAGCAGGCTGGAGAAGACTAACCCGGGTTAGCTCCTCCGCCCCTAGGATCCCCCGATCAGCCCCTGATCACGAGAAGAACTGAGGAATAATGCCTAAGCAGAAGACCCACAAGGGAACCGCTAAGCGTTTCAAGAAGACCGGCAGCGGCAAACTCTCCCGCGAGATGGCCAACAAGCGTCACCTCCTGGAGCACAAGTCCTCCCGTCGCACCCGTCGCATCTCCGGCACCACTGACGTTGCCGTTGCTGACGTGAAGCGCGTGAAGCGCCTCCTCGGCTAATACCTAGCCAGCACCCCCAAGACTTTTTATCCCCTAACAATCGACAGGATGACATCGTGGCACGAGTAAAGCGGGCAGTGAATGCCCAGAAGAAGCGTCGCACCGTACTGGAAGGTGCCTCCGGCTACCGCGGTCAGCGTTCCCGCCTCTACCGCAAGGCTAAGGAGCAGACTCTCCACTCAATGACTTACTCCTACCGGGACCGTCGTGCCCGTAAAGGAGACTTCCGCAAACTGTGGATTGCGCGTATCAACGCTGCTGCCCGCCAGAACGATATGACCTACAACCGCTTCATGCAGGGTCTGCGTCTGGCAGGCGTCGAGCTGGATCGTAAGGTCCTCGCGGAAATCGCCGTCTCTGACGCCGCTGCCTTCGCCGCTCTGGTGGATACCGCTCGCAAGGCACTGCCGGAGGACGTCAACGCCCCCGCTGCTGAGTAGCAGTAAGGCGCACGCCTGTGGCACATCACGCTTCCGAACGACCCGCGGAGATCTTCACCGAACGAACTCCGCGGGTCGTTTCTGCAGCTAAACTTCACCGCCCCGCACAGCGACGCAAAACTGGGCAGTTCCTCGCAGAAGGGTGGAACGCCGTTTCCGAGGCCATTCGCTATGGTGACGTTGTTGATATCTACGTCACTGAAGACGCCTCCGCACGCTATGCCAGTACGCTGGTGAGCGCGCGTGATCGTCGCTTGCACATTCACTACATCAGCCCGAAAGCAGACAAGCTCCTCACTGACACTGTCTCGCCGCCGGGCATTTACGCTGTCTGCCAGTCGGCGGTGACTGATCTTGCGACAGCTCTCGGCCAACAGCCTCATCCACAGCTGGTACTGGTGGGTGTCGACACGAATGATCCCGGCAATGCGGGGACAATGATCCGGCTCGCCGACGCCTTTGGCGCAGATCTTGTAGTTTTCGCGGGTCACTCAGTGGATCCCGAGAACACGAAGTGTGTGCGCTCGTCCGCTGGCAGCATCTACCACCTGCCAGTATGCCGGGAGAGTGATACAGAAGCCGCTCTCAGCGTGCTGCAAAGCTGCGGCATCCAGTTGCTGGCAACAAGATTGGACGGCGAGGTGCGTCTGGATCAAGCGGGGGAGCTGTTGACCCGTCCTACAGCGTGGTTGATGGGCAGCGAAGCACACGGTCTCGACCCGTCTGTTGCCGCACAAGCTGACCACACTGTGGCCATTCCTATCCGAGGTCGGGCGGAAAGCCTGAACCTCGCTGCCGCAGCCTCGATCTGCCTCTATACCTCAGCAACGACACAGCAGGTGTGAAGCCCAGCCGGGTGATGCACTACGCTAGAGGTTTGAAAGACGTTTATTCCAAGGAGAATCATGACGCAGGAAAACCAGCCCGCAGATCTGAGTGAAGAGACACTCAACAGTTACGCTGAAGCCGCTGCGGCTGCGTTTACCGCCGCCACTAACCTCGACGAGCTTGCTGCCGCACGCACCCACCACCTCGGCGAGAAATCCCAGCTTGCGCTAGCACGCCGCTCCCTCGGCTCCATCGCGAAAGAAACCCGAAAAGAAGCCGGTCGCGCTGTGAACGTGGCACGTGGCATTGCTGAACGTGCCTTCGGTGAACGGAAGGCCGCTCTGGAAGAAGAACATGCGGCGAACCTGCTGATCGCTGAGTCGATCGATGTATCGCAACCCTCTACCCGTCAGCCGGTGGGTGCACAGCACCCGATCACCATGATTGCCGATCAGATCTCCGACATCCTCATCGGTATGGGGTGGGAAATTGCGGACGGACCTGAGGTGGAGACCGAACAGTTCAACTTCGACATGCTGAACTTCCTGCCGGATCACCCCGCCCGGACAATGCAGGATACCTTCCACATTGCACCGGAAGATTCCCGTGTTGTCCTCCGCACTCACACCTCGCCTGTGCAGGTGCGCACCCTACTTTCCCGAGAACTGCCCATCTATATCGGCTGCCCTGGTCGTACCTTCCGTACTGACGAGCTGGACGCCACCCACACCCCGGTATTCCACCAGGTTGAGGGTCTGGCTGTCGATAAGGGCCTCACCATGGCAGATCTGCGTGGTGTGCTAGACCACCTCGCCAAAGCACTTTTTGGTCCGGAGACGAAGACGCGCATGCGCGCTAACTATTTCCCCTTTACGGAACCCAGCGCAGAGGTCGATGTTTGGTTCCCCGATAAGAAGGGTGGAGCCGGTTGGGTCGAATGGGGCGGCTGCGGCATGGTGAACCCCAATGTGCTGCTTGCCGCTGGTATCGATCCGGAGGAGTACTCCGGCTTCGCCTTCGGCATGGGCTTGGAGCGCACATTGCAGTTCCGCAATGGCATTTCCGATATGCGCGACATGGTGGAAGGCGACATTCGATTCACCCTTCCCTTCGGTATCCGCTCCTAAACCCAGCACATACCCCCCAGACTTCTATTCCACTCGCTTCCCCGCTTACAAGGATGTACCGTGTTCGTTCCCCAAAGTTGGCTCACTGAGACCCTCGACAAGTGCAACCCGGGCTGGTCTGTCAGTACCGCAGACCTCGACGCTGGTTTCGTGAAGGTTGGTTTCGAAATCGAGGGTGTTCCGCAGCCTCTTCCCACCATTACTGGGCCGCTGGTGGTGGGCCAGGTAATGGAGATCGAAGAGCTAGAAGGTTTTAAAAAGCCGATCCGTTTCTGTCATGTGGAGGTGGGAAACGACAATGGAGAGCTGCAGGAAATTATCTGTGGTGCGCGCAATTTCAAGCTCCACGACCTTGTCATCGTGGCACTTCCCGGGACTGTCCTCCCTGGCGGCTTTGAGATAAGCGAACGTAAAACCTATGGACACATGTCCCGTGGCATGATGTGCTCGGCAACCGAGCTGGGAATTGGGCAGGACCACTCCGGCATTATTACCCTGCGACCGGGAACTGCCGAGCCGGGTAGCGACGCCTACCAACTCCTGCAGCTCGATGACGCGGTCTTTGAAGTGAACATCACCCCCGACCGTGGTTATGCACTGTCGATGCGTGGTTTGGCACGTGAGATTGCAACCTCCTTCGGTCTCACCTACCAGGACATTGCGGTCGAACAAGAACTCGGAAATGAGGGAGAGGCGTGGCCCGTTACTCTTTATCCCGAGACTGGTGCAGATCGCTTCATTGCACGTCGCGTGACGGGTATCGATCCGCAGGCTGTCACCCCCTGGTGGATGCAGCGGCGTTTGCTGCTCTCCGGTGTGCGCCCTATCAGACCAGCTGTGGATGTAACGAACTATGTCATGTTGGAGCTCGGGCAACCGATGCATGCGTACGATGTGGCGAAACTGCAGGGCGGTATTACCGTGCGGTGCGCCCTGGCTGGCGAGAAGCTCGTTACCCTTGATGATGTGGAACGAGAGCTGTCTGCGGAAGATGTTGTCATTGCGGATGATTCTGGTGCCATCGGTTTGGCCGGTGTGATGGGCGGCGCCTCCACCGAAGTAGGGGAGGAGACCACTGACATTCTCCTCGAAGCCGCGCACTTCGATTCTCTCCATGTTTTCCGCACTGGACGCCGTCATAAGCTCAGCTCGGAATCGTCCCGTCGCTTCGAGCGCAAAGTCGACCCAGTCGTCTGTCGTGCTGCTGCTGACCGTGCAGCTACTCTCCTAGTAGAGATTGCCGGTGGCACCGTAGAGCCGTTACTGACCGATGTCGGCGATATTTCCCCAGTTGTGCCCATTGTGTTCCCCGAGAACCGGCCTAGTGCTGTCGCTGGTGTGGATTATCCCGCTGGTACCGCCCGTCGTCGCTTGGAAGAGGTGGGATGCACGGTCGAGGACACCCCCGGTGAGGCCGGCATGCTGACTGTCACCCCGCCGACGTGGCGCCCTGATCTGCAGATGCGCGCTGACCTGGTGGAAGAAGTGTTGCGGTTGGAGGGGCTGGAGCAGATTCCGGTTCGGCTCCCGCATGCACCGTCTGGTCGTGGTCTGACCCCGGAGCAGCGCCGTCGCCGCATTGTGAATAAAGCGTTGGCGTATGCCGGCTACGTGGAGATTCTCCCCACCCCCTTCATGTCTAACAAGGTGTTTGACGAGTGGGGTTTGGCAGCGGACGATCCACGGCGGACTGTGACCACTGTGCTCAATCCGCTCGATTCGGACTACGCCTGCTTGGCGACGACGCTGCTCCCCTCCATGTTCGATGTGGTGAAGCGGAATGTCTCGCGAGGCCAGCGCGATCTGGGCCTTTACGGGGTGGAAGAAGTATGCCTTCCGGATGAGTCCACTCGCCCCATGCCTATGCTGCCCACTGATAAGCGTCCTTCTGATGATGAGATTGCCGAGTTGATGGCTGCTCTCCCCAAACAGCCGCTGCATGTGGCTGCGGTGCTCACTGGTCTGCGTGAGCAAGCTGGCCCGTGGGGTAAGGGCCGCGCGACCGATGTGTGGGACATTATTGAAGCCGCACGTCAGGTCGGTCGGGCGGTAGGTGCCGAATTCCGCTTCGAGAAGGCTGATCTGCTGCCGTGGCATCCGGGCCGTTGTGCTGCCGTCTATTTGGGTGATGAGCTGGTCGGCTACGCCGGTGAAGTCCACCCGCAGGTGCTTGATAAGTGTGGCTTGCCCGCCCGTATGTGTGCCATGGAGCTTAATGTGTCGGCTCTGCCCACGGCATACCAGGGGCAGTCTCCGGTCGTTTCCCCCTACCCACCGGTGTATCAGGATGTTGCCCTGGTGGTGGCGAAGGATGTTCCGCAGGCGGATATCGCTGCTGCCCTGTATGAGGGTGGTGGAGACTTGCTGGAAAGCGTCAAGCTCTTCGACATTTATGAGTCGGAGCAGCTGGGCGTGGACAAGCGGTCGTTGGCCTTTGCGCTGAGCTTCCGGTCGCCAGAGCGGACGTTGACGGAAGAAGACGCTTCGGCTGCTCGTGATGCGGCTGTGGCAGTTGCTGCCGAGCGTTTCGGCGCGGAGCTGCGGACTGTCTAAAGACTTCCGGCGCGGCCGGGGAACAGGGCGACGACAGCGGAATTTAGTGGAATGATGTGTGCATGACCTTTATTCCACGAGAAGTTCCGCGCGTCTTGTCGATTGCTGGCACCGACCCCACTGGTGGTGCGGGTCTACAAGCAGATCTGAAGTCTATCGCGGCAGCAGGCGGCTATGGCATGGCTGTGGTGACGGCGTTGGTGGCTCAGAACACCTGCGGCGTTCGTTCCGTCCATACTCCGCCCTTGAGCTTTTTGCAGGAGCAGTTTGATGCCGTCACCGATGATGTTGTTATTGATGCGGTGAAGATTGGCATGCTGGGCGATACGGCTATTACCCAGCTAGTCAGCGAATGGCTGCAGCAAGTGAAGCCGCCGGTGGTTGTTCTGGACCCGGTTATGGTGGCCACTAGTGGGGATCGGCTTTTGACCGCAGAGGCTGAGGAGGCAATGCGTGGCTTGGTCGAGACTGTTGGTGACGTAGCTGACCTTGCTGTTGTGACGCCTAATGTTCCAGAACTTGCGGTGTTGGCGGGGGAGGGCCGTGCCGAGAGTTTGGGGGAGGCGTTGGCGCAGGGTGAGCGTGTGCTAGCGACGACGCAGGCGGCTGTGCTGGTGAAGGGTGGTCATCTGGAGTCGGAGACGATGACGGATACGCTGCTGCAGCGGGACGCCGATGCGGCCACATTTACCCATCCGCATGTGGCGACACCCAATACGCATGGGACGGGCTGTTCGCTGTCGTCTGGTTTGGCGACTCGCATTGCGCAGTCGGGAGACGTGGTGCGAGCGACTCAGTTGACGACTGACTGGTTGTATGGTGCCATTTTCCATTCCGATCTTTTGGAGGTCGGCAAGGGGCATGGGCCGGTATTCCATGGGTGGGAGACGAATCCGAGCTGCCAGTAGTGATCGTATGCTGACTGGTAATGGGCCGTTTTCAGGCGATGAGTTGGGTGGACAACGGGTGCTCGGGACAGCCTGAAAAGTTTTGAATAATCTTGCAAGATGGTGAATAATCAAAGAATGAGTATATCAGTCGCAGTTGCTGGAGCCACCGGATACGCAGGAGCCGAGATTCTTCGTCTCCTGCTCACCCATCCCGCCTATCAGAATGGCGAGCTCACCATTGGGGCCCTGTGCGCCAACAGCAACGCCGGTCAAAAGGTAGGGGAGTTCCATCCGCACCTGGCGCCACTTGCCGAGCGAACCTTTGTTGAAACCTCTCTCGAAACACTGCAGGGACACGACGTCGTCTTTATGGCGTTGCCACATGGCAACTCGGGCAAGCTAGCCCACTCCCTCAGTGATGCAGCCGCCGCCTCCGGAAACGCGGGCCCGCTTGTTATCGACTGTGCAGCAGACTTCCGCCTCCGTGATGCGCATGCCTGGGAGAAGTGGTACCAGTGCGAGTACCAGGGATTCTGGACCTACGGTCTGCCGGAACTCCCCGGTCACCGAGACGCAGTGCGTGCTGCGCGCACCGTCGCAGTACCCGGCTGTTTCCCCACCGGCGCTTCTCTCGCCCTGTACCCCGCGGTCCAAGCCGGCATTACCGATGGGGATCTTTCCGTGGTCTCTTTCTCGGGTACCTCTGGCGCTGGAAAGGGAGCCAAGGTCGCCAACCTCCACGCCGAGGTAAGCGGTTCGGCGAAAGCTTATAACGTTGCCGGCCGGCACCGTCACACCCCAGAGATCCTGCAGAACATGCAAGAACTCACTGAGCAGGACCTGACAGTGAGTTTTACTCCGGTACTAGCCCCTATGGCGCGCGGCATCCTCACCACCGCTTTTGCGACCACCCACGCCACTCCAGAAGGGGTACAGAAACTCTACGAAGAGGCCTATCGTGATGAGCCTTTCGTCCAGGTGCTTCCCTATGGACAGCAACCACAATCGAAGTCTGTAGTGGGATCCAACAACGTCCAAATTGCTGTCGACGTCGATACTGCCGCACACCGACTCGTCATTACCGCAGTCATCGATAACCTCGTGAAGGGTACTGCCGGCGCTGCGCTGCAGTGCATGAACCTTATGTTGGGATGGCCGGAAACCACCGGCCTCTACACCGTAGGTCTCGCCCCCTAACATCTTCCAAGAAAGAGAAAACTATCATGACTATCACCCGCACCGCTGGGGTGACCGCCGCACAAGGGTTTCGTGCTGCTGGGGTAGCTGCCGGCGTGAAAAAACACGGTGGACTAGATATGGCCCTCGTCGTCAATGAGGGGCCGCGGCTCACCGCAGCTGGCGTGTTTACCTCCAATCGATTCCAGGCTGCTCCCGTCCTTTGGTCGCGAGAAATTCTCACCGGTGGAGAGCTGCGTGCGGTCGTCCTGAACTCTGGCGGAGCCAATGCGTGTACCGGCGCAGCAGGGCTGGAAGATGCTAAAGAAGAAGCAATTCATCTCGCATTGCAGCTGACGGATGCCGGTATCCCCACTAACGCTGGACAGGTTGCGATCTGTTCGACCGGTGTCATCGGCGATCGGCTTCCTATGCCAGCCATTTTGGGGGGAATCGAGGCACTTCCGGGTCTCTTAGGAGATACCCAAGAGAAGGGACTGGAAGCCGCAAGCGCCATTATGACCACTGACACCGTCGCCAAGCAGAGTGAATACACCTCTGCGGCGGGATGGAAAGTAGGGGGCATGGTGAAGGGAGCTGGCATGATCGCGCCGAGCCTCGCCACCATGCTCTGCGTCATCACCACTGACGCTATTGCCAACCAGGCGGATCTTGAAGCTGCTCTGCGCTTCTCGGCTACCTATAGTTTTGACCGCCTGGATGTTGATGGCTCAACCTCCACGAATGACACTGTGCTGGTGATGGCAAACGGGGCGAGTGGTGTGGTCGCCAACCAGGCAGAACTCACTGAAGCCATTTTTGCGGTCTGTGACGACCTTGCGGACCAAATGATGAGTGATGCAGAGGGTGTAACGAAGTGCTGCACCATTACCGTTATGGGAGCGGAGACTGAAGCTGACGCTCTTACTGCTGCGCGCGTCGTTGCGCGTGACAACCTGGTGAAGACTGCACTTTTCGGAGAAGACCCGAACTGGGGTCGTGTTCTCGCCACTTTGGGTGTTGCCCCGGTAGCGATGGATGTTCTCAAGGTGACGGTAGCGTTCAACGGCAAAGAGGTGTTCGCGAATGGCGGCGGCCTCCCCGATGCTCGCTCTATTGATATGACAGGCGATCGTATCCATGTTGAGATCAATCTTGGTGTAGGCGAGGGGACCGCCAGTATCCGCACCACCGATCTTTCCCATGCTTATGTTGAGATCAACTCGGCATACACAACCTAATGTTGATGTCATCCCTGTATACCTATTACACCAATACACGATAAAGAGGTTCTGAGGTCATCATGAATAGTGAGACCGACCAGGACGCGATTGAACAGTCGCTCCATATTCCTGAACTCAACCCCCAACAGCGTGCCGCTGTCTATACCGAGGCCTTGCCGTGGATCCAACAATTCGCTGGCAAGATTATCGTCGTCAAATATGGCGGAAATGCCATGGTGGATGACCGGCTTAAAGCCGCTTTCGCCAAAGACATGGTGATGCTGCGTGCGTGCGGAGCTCACCCTGTTGTCGTTCATGGTGGTGGGCCGCAGATTAACTCCATGCTGTCCCGTTTGGGTATTGAAGGGGAGTTCCGGGGTGGGTTCCGCGTTACCACAGACGAAGTGTTGGATGTTGTCCGCATGGTGCTTTTCGGCAAAGTTGGCCGTGAACTCGTGGGCCTCATCAATAAGTTTGGAGCCTACGCTGTGGGTATTTCCGGCGAGGATGCGCAACTGCTCACTGCGCGGAAACGCACCGTCCTCGTGGAGGGAGTTCCCACTGATATCGGCTTGGTCGGCGATATCACGGAAGTTAATCCTGATGCGGTGTATGACCTTATCAATGCAGGCCGTATCCCTGTCGTAACGACGATTGCACCCGACCCGGATGGGCAGGTCTTCAACGTTAACGCGGACACTGCCTCAGCTGCGCTGGCGGTTGCCCTGGAGGCAGAGAAGCTCGTTATGCTGACAGATGTGGACGGTTTCTACACAGACTGGCCGAATAAAGACAGTCTTGTCACCCGTATCGATGCCGACACCTTGCGAGGTCTGCTACCTTCTCTGGAATCTGGCATGGTCCCCAAGATGGAAGCATGTCTGCGTGCCGTTGATGGGGGAGTCCCCGCAGCCCATGTGATTGACGGTCGTATCGGCCATTCAGTCTTACTCGAGCTTTTTACTGAAGGCGGTATCGGCACTATGGTGGTGCCCCAAACGTCTGCACCTACCACTCAAAATCACTCCACTCATTCTCGTGAGGATAACCGCTCATGACGTCTACATCTCCCCTCCAGCAGAGCTGGACAAACACCATGATGAATGCCTACGGTACGCCTGCCCTCGGGCTGGTGCGCGGCAAGGGCTGCATTGTTGAAGATGAAAACGGTGAGGAATACCTGGACCTCCTCTCGGGTATTGCTGTCAACTGTCTGGGGCATCAGCATCCCGCCATTATCAAGGCGGTCACCGATCAGCTGCATACTCTCGGACACACCTCAAACTTTTTTGTGCACCCACCCGAGGCGAAACTGGCAGAGCGCCTAGTTGCAGCATTCGGAAGCGACCAACCTACCCGCGTCTTCTTCTGCAATTCTGGGGCGGAAGCCAATGAAATCGCTTTTAAGCTTTCCCGGCTAACAGGCCGTCGCCGCATCCTCACTCACCTTGATGGTTTCCATGGGCGGACGATGGGATCGCTTGCGCTCACTGGTCAAGAAAAGAAACGTGCTCCCTTTGAGCCTATGCCAGCAGGCGTCGAATACTTCCCCTTCAACGATTTCGCAGCCTTGCAGGCACTGGTGGAAAAGGACCCGAAGAATACTGCCGCCGTCATGATTGAGCCGATTATGGGTGAAGCAGGCGTCAAGGTACCCGATGACGACTACCTCCGAAAGATTCGTGACCTCACGAGCCGTTACGGCATCCTCATGATCTGCGATGAAGTGCAGACGGGTGTCTACCGTACCGGAGATATGTTCTGCTCACGGGCACAGGGTGTCGTCCCCGATGTAGTAACGCTCGCTAAAGGCCTGGCGGGTGGCTTCCCTATTGGAGCCGTCCTTGCAACCGGACGCGCAGCAGACTTCTTCCAGCCGGGCTCACACGGCACGACTTTCGGGGGCAATCCTTACTCGTGTGCTGCCGGTAACGCGGTGCTGGACACCATTGAAGCGGAGAAGCTGGGTGACCATGTGCGTGAGATGGGGAAGCGGTTTATGTCGTCCCTCGCGGCCCTGCACCTGCCGATGGTGACGGAAATTCGAGGACGTGGTCTGCTAATCGGCGTTGAATTAGCAGACGCTATTGGCCCCTTGGTGGAACAGGCAGCCCGCGATGCAGGCTTCATTATCAATGCCGCCCGGCCTAATGTGCTCCGTATTGCACCACCGCTCATCATCAGCAATGAACAGATTGATCAAGCTGTTGCCGCCCTCCCCGGTATCCTCGATACCGCATCCCGTGCCGCTGCTGCTGCACAGTCCTAAGCCGTCTTATTGCTATTACCCTTTACCTTTAACCGACTAGCCAAGGAGAATCACCGTATGTTGCGCCACTTCCTCCGCGACGACGATCTGACCCCCGCTGAGCAGCTCGAAGTTCTCGAGCTTGCCGATGCGTTAAAGAAGGCTCCTTACTCGAGCCGACCTTTGGAAGGGCCGCAATCTGCTGCCATTCTTTTCGACAAGACTTCTACTCGTACACGTTTCTCTTTTGATACCGGTGTCGCTCAGCTGGGAGGCAACCCCATTGTTGTGGAAGCTGGAGTGACCCAGATCGGCAAAGGCGAGTCTATTGAAGACACCGCCCGCGTTTTCTCCCGTTTTGTCTCCCTTATTATTTGGCGAACCTATGGGCAGGATCGGGTTGAGGATATGGCTGCGGCAGCTACCGTTCCTGTTATCAACGCCCTCACCGATGACTGGCATCCCTGTCAGATTTTGGCGGATCTCCAAACGATCCGGGAGAACTTCGGCAAGACGGAAGGGCTCACCCTCACCTACCTGGGTGACGGCGCCAATAACATGGCGAATTCACTCTTAGTGGGTGGCCTTACGGCAGGGATGAACGTGCGTATCGGTGCGCCGGAAGGGTTTACCCCGCGCGCAGACATCCTGGAGGCAGCCCGTCAGCGAGCAGAGCTCACAGGGGCAGAATTCCTCATCACCCACGACCCGGTGGAAGCGGCGCAGGGAACCAATGTTGTCTACACCGACACATGGGTGTCGATGGGGCAGGAAAACGATGGCCTCGACCGTGAAGGCCCCTTCCGCCCGTTCCAAGTTAATGATGAGCTAATGGCGCATGCTGCGAAGGACGCGATTTTCCTCCACTGCCTACCGGCTTATCGGGATAAGGAGGTCACCAACTCCGTCATCGAAGGGCCTCAGTCCCGTGTCTTCGATGAAGCAGAGAATCGCCTTCACGCTCAGAAGGCCATCATGGTGTGGCTCCTGGAGAAGCTCAATGCCTAACACGGCAGGCGCTCCCGTCAAGAGCACCATGGCGGGTACTCGGGCTGGACGGCAGGCTCGAATCATCGGCTTACTCATTGAGCATCGGGTACATAGCCAGCCACAACTGTTGGAACTGCTCGCTGAGGAAGGTATCGCCGTCACCCAAGCGACTCTTTCGCGGGATCTGGACGAGCTCGGTGCAGTGAAGCTCCGAGCGGCCGACGGTGGCCAAGGCACCTATGTCATTCCTGAAGATGGCAGTCCGGTTAAGGGCGTTGAGGGGGGTACCGCCCGTCTTGCGAAACTGCTCAGCGAACTGTTGGTCTCTGCAGAAGCATGTCAGGCCATGGTAGTGTTGCGGACTCCTCCAGGGGCGGCGCACTACCTTGCTTCCGCTCTTGATCGGGCGAATCTTCCAGAAGTGGCCGGATGCATCGCTGGTGATGACACCATCTTCGTCCAGACTAGAGAGTCCTATGAGGGGGCTGAGGTGGCAGCTAGCTTTGCGAAGCTCATTGGAAAACACCCGCAATAGGGTGTCTCTTCACCGTCACAACTACAGATCAGCGACGTTTTAGTCGATAATGGAAAGCGAGCGCGTCCGACGCTCGCCAAGGAAAGGAAACATTCATGCCAAAGCGTGTTGTACTGGCCTACTCCGGTGGCCTGGACACCTCCGTTGCTATCAGCTGGATCGGCCACGAAACTGGCGCCGAAGTTATTGCGGTCTCCATTGACCTCGGCCAGGGTGGCGAGGACATGGAGTCCATCCACCAGCGTGCCCTCGGCTGTGGCGCCGTAGAATCCGTGATCGTTGATGCTCGCGATGAATTCGCCGATGACTTCTGCCTGCCGGCCATCAAGGCCAATGCCATGTACCAGAATCAGTACCCGCTGGTATCTGCCTTGTCCCGTCCTCTTATCGTGAAGCACCTTGCGGCCGCCGCCAAGGAATTCGGCGCAGACGCTATTGCACACGGATGCACCGGCAAGGGTAACGACCAGGTGCGTTTCGAAGTTGGCTTCAACGCCCTCGTCCCCGATGCAGAAGTTATCGCCCCGGTGCGCGACTACGCCTGGACCCGTGAGAAGGCTATTGCTTTCGCAGAGGAGCACGACCTTCCCATTAACGTCACCAAGAAGTCCCCGTTCTCCATCGACCAGAACGTCTTCGGTCGCGCCGTGGAGACCGGCTACTTGGAAGACCTGTGGAACGCTCCCACCAAGGACGTCTACTGCTACACCGAGGATCCCAGCGTGAACTGGGCTGCTCCCGATGAGGTCATCATCTCCTTCAAGGAAGGCAAGCCGGTGGCTCTCGATGGCCGCCAGATGAGCCTTCTCGAAATCATTCAGGAACTCAACCGTCGCGCTGGTGCCCAGGGTATCGGCCGTATCGACATGGTGGAGGACCGTCTCGTCGGCATTAAGTCGCGCGAGATCTACGAAGCACCCGGCGCCGTCACCCTCATCCGTGCGCACCGTGAGATGGAAAATGTCTGCATGGAACGCGAACTTACCCGCTTCAAGAACCGCATCGAAGACCGCTGGACTGAACTGGTCTACGACGGTCTCTGGTACAGCCCGCTGAAGGAATCCCTCGATGCCTTCATCGACGAGTCCCAGAAGCACGTCACCGGTGATATCCGTCTGGTTATGCACGGCGGCAACATCAATGTGAACGGTCGTCGTTCGGACGAGTCCCTTTACGACTTCAACCTGGCTACCTACGACGAGGGTGACTCCTTCGACCAGACCCTCGCCAAGGGCTTCGTGCAGCTGCACGGTCTGTCCAGCAAGATCAACGCGCAGCGTGATCAGCGCCTGGCCAACTAAGCCCGTCACTTTACTCACTACCATTCGATAAGGACCCCCCATGAGTTCTTCCCCCCGTCACGAGACTAATAAGGGATCGCTGTGGGGAGGACGCTTCGCCGACGAACCTGCACAGGCGATGGCTCTCCTCTCCAAGTCCACCCAGTTCGACTGGGTACTCGCCCCCTATGACATCCGCGCGTCGAAAGCGCATGCGCGGGTGCTCAACCGGGCGCAGCTTCTCTCGGACGAGGATCTTGCCACTATGGTGGCAGGGCTTGATCAGCTCGCGGCGGATGTAGCTTCTGGTGCATTCCAGCCAGCTGAGGATGACGAGGATGTGCATGGCGCGCTAGAACGTGGCCTTATCGAACGAGTAGGACCACAGGTCGGTGGGCGCCTCCGTGCGGGGCGTTCTCGTAACGACCAGGTTGCCACGCTTTTCCGCATGTGGGTGCGCGATGCGCTCCGACGCGTCGGAGTTGAGGTCTTGGGTTTGGCCGATGCGCTTGTTGCCCAGGCCGATGCCCATATGGGTGTCATCATGCCCGGTAAGACCCACTTCCAGGCGGCGCAGCCGGTGCTCCTTTCCCACCAGCTGCTCGCCCACGTGCACCCCTTGCTGCGTGATATCGACCGACTCAAGGACCTTGACCGCCGCGCCGCCGTCTCCCCGTACGGCGGCGGTGCGCTGGCCGGTTCCACTCTTGATCTCGACCCTGAAGCCATCGCCGCAGAGCTTGGCTTCGCCGATGCCTCGGATAATTCCTTGGACGGAACGGCATCCCGAGATTTCGTCTCAGAATTCGCCTATGTACTGGCGCAGATTGCTGTTGACGTGTCCCGCCTAGCGGAAGAAATTATTGCCTGGTCGACCCCCGAATTCAGCTACGTGACATTGGCAGATGCGTGGTCTACGGGCAGCTCCATCATGCCGCAGAAGAAGAATCCCGATGTTGCGGAACTTGCACGCGGCAAGGCCGGACGCCTGATCGGCAACCTTTCCGGTTTGTTGGCGACCTTCAAAGCACTGCCGCTTGCCTATGACCGCGACCTGCAGGAAGACAAAGAACCAGTGTTCGATTCCGTCGCGCAACTGGAAATGACGCTGCCCGCAATGGCGGGTTTGGTGCGCACACTGGTCTTCCATGAGGATCGGATGCGTGAGCTTGCTCCCCGCGGCTTCACTCTGGCTACCGATATTGCTGAGTGGATGGTAAAGCAGGGCGTCCCGTTCCGACAGGCACATGAGGCCGCAGGCGGCTGTGTCCAGGTTGCGGAACAGCGAGGAGTAGAACTAGCAGACTTGACGGATGCAGAGTTTGCCTCCGTTGACCCCGCTCTTACCCCCGAGGTCCGCTCCGTTCTTACCATTGAGGGTTCAGTGGCGTCCCGCAAGACCCGTGGCGGTACTGCTGAGCCACGCGTACGCGAGCAGCTGGAGCGAGTGCGGGCGGCTATTGCTGCTGACGTTGCTTTCGTTGAATTACCCACCATCCCTGCCGAATAGCGTTCTCGAGAAAGCTCTGCAGAAGAGAAGGAAGTGCCATGGCCACTGAGATTGATCCCGCATTGCTCCAGATTTTGGCGTGCCCAGAGGACAAGGGGAGCGTGCTGTATGTTGCGGGTGAATGCATCTACAACCCGCGTCTCCACAAGGCGTATCCCATCCGTGATGGGATTCCCGTCATGCTGATGAACGAGGCTCGCCAGGTTTCCGATGCCGAGCATGAGCGGCTTATGAGTGTCGCCGTTGACCCACGGGCCTGAATGACATACCAACACGAGAAGTTTTACGTACGTCCACCACTACTAGGAGTTACTGGTCATGGATAACATCATTGATGAATTGACGTGGCGCGGGCTGATTCAGCAGTCCACCGATATCGACGAGATGCGCGACGCTATCAACGATGGACCGATCACCCTTTATTGTGGTTTCGACCCCACGGGTCCTAGTTTGCATGCCGGTCACCTTATTCCGTTGCTGCTTTTGCGACGTTTCCAGAAGGCGGGGCATCGGCCGATTGTGCTAGCGGGTGGTGCTACTGGCCTTATTGGTGATCCGCGTGACGTGGGCGAGCGGGTCATGAATTCAGAGGATACGGTTGCCGACTGGGCAGAACGTATCAAGAACCAGCTTGAGCGCTTCGTGACGTTTGATGATTCCGACACTGGTGCGATTGTCGAAAATAATATGCACTGGGTGGGGGAGTTGTCGGCTATCGACTTCCTGCGTGGTTTAGGAAAGAACTTTTCACTGAACACGATGTTGTCGCGTGAAACCGTCAAGCGGCGTCTCGAGACAGATGGCATTTCCTACACGGAATTCTCGTACATGATCCTGCAGGCAAATGACTTTGTAGAGCTTAACCGTCGCTACGGGTGTGTATTGCAGGTGGGTGGTTCTGATCAGTGGGGCAACATTGTCGCCGGTATTGACCTTAACCGCCGCGTCAATAATGCCAAGGTGCACGGCATTACGGTGCCATTGGTGACGAGCTCGGACGGTAAGAAGTTTGGTAAGTCCACAGGTGGCGGCTCACTCTGGCTCGATCCGGAGATGACGAGTCCCTACAAGTGGTACCAGTACTTTCTCAACACTAATGATGCAGACGTCATTAAGTACTTGCGCTGGTTTACCTTCCTCACGAAGGAGGAGCTAGACGAGTTAGCTGTCGAGGTTGAGGCGAACCCGGGTGCACGCAAGGCGCAGCGACGTCTGGCTGATGAGATGACGACCTTGGTCCATGGCGAAGCCGCAACTGAGGCTGTGAAAGCAGCAAGTGCAGCACTCTTTGGAAAGGGTGACCTGCAGACACTGGATGGGGCAACACTGGGAGCTGCGCTGCAAGAAGCGGGAGCGATCGACATTGATAAGGATATGAATGTCACGATTGTTGATCTGCTGATAGAGACAGGTTTGTGCTCGTCTAGGGGTGAAGCCCGCCGCACCATTAAGGAAGGCGGATGTTCTGTGAACAATGAGCGGATCAGTGACGAGTCATGGATTCCTGCCGGAGCAGACTTACTGCCGGGGAATTGGCTATTGGTGCGTCGCGGCAAGAAAAATATGCGAGGTGTTCATATCAAGTAGCGGTAGGCAGCGAAATAAGACGCTGTTGCGCTGATATGTATGAACCAAGAAAGACCCCATCCGAGGTAGTCGGGTGGGGTCTTTTTCTGTGTCTGAACAACGATTAATGAGGTTTGGAGCGAGAGGAATGTCAATTATTGACAATCTTTATCCATTTCTTTTGGAGGGCATCTCTAAAATATGCTGCTTTTTTGGTAAAAATGAGAATTAATCACATCATCAATAATAATGCTTTATGACTATATGGGATATGTTTTGCGAAGTGGGGAATCTGTTGAAAATCGGTACAAAACCGCCAAATTGTTCGGAAACCGGGTTTGAACAGCCGATTTGCTAAACGTTGGAACGGTGCGTAATCTTTAACAGGTCAGCGAGACGCGGACACCGACCCGCCGAGACAATCGGAATGGTGAACGAGGCTGGACGCGAAGCTGATTCTTACGGATACCTTTCCGTCTCGTACGAATCACCTCCACGGTGAGATACGAAAATTGCGGATCAGGATTTGACACTGATTCCGCTGAGGGGTAACTTAGAGAAGCGCTTTCCGCAGGGGCATAACGCCTGCATGTGGTGAGTGGGCATGTTGTTTGAGAACTCAACAGTGTACTGATTTTATTGAATGCCAATTTTTGTCTGCGCTCAACCCCCGTTGGGTGTGGATGTTTGTTTTCGAGTTTTTTTGCTTGAATCTTTCTTTTTTGTTCTG